>Ga0302326_10000404_pt1 | contig 121486 bp, 103 predicted proteins | sample Palsa_T0_3_FD_202264 | JGI IMG/M metagenome (GOLD analysis project Ga0302326, IMG submission 202264) | Peat permafrost microbial communities from Stordalen Mire near Abisko, Sweden - Palsa_T0_3 | ecosystem: Environmental > Terrestrial > Soil > Palsa > Peat permafrost | place: Sweden: Abisko... | reverse complement strand
GGCGCTCAGCCAGATCGGCGAGGGCACCGACGGGGCGAGCAAGGGCCCGGAGAAGCTGTTCGGCAACAACGAGGACCTCACGGTTCTACGTGCGGCCTACACCGAAAACGGCATCAACTTCACTGACCTCGGTGCGATCAGCGGCTCGACCTCCGGGACAGGCAACGACAGCGGCTCATACAACGATGTGTCCAACCCCGACCAGCAGACGAGCCCATCGAGCGCGAGCCCGACCAATCTCGCTCCGGGGCAGCCAGACACGACACAGCTACGTTTCGTCGGCTCGCGCGGCACGATCATCACCAACCCCGACGGCAGCTATGGGATGTTCCTATCAGGCGCATGGGCGAGCGACGGGGACAGCGATGCCTTCAACCAGATCTTCTACACCAGCTCAACGAACGGCAAGGAATGGTCAGTGCCGACGGTCGTCGTAAGCACAGACTATGAGTTCTCGGCGTCGGCCAAGCAGGACGAAGAGCTCAGCAAAGGCGAAGACACGCCGCTGGAAGTAAGCGGCTACTATTCCGGTCGCGCTTACGGCCCATCGGTGGTGCAAAATCCCGACGGCTCACTAACGATGGTGTTCGCTGGTTACCGACTCCCCAAACCGATAGAAAAAGCGGGAACGGCACTAGGTACGAACCTGACATCGCGATACAAGATCGGCGCAAAAGACCCTGCTCTCTACCGCAACATCCTCACAATACGGTTGACGGCGAGCACCTCGCCAAGCGTAACGACCACGACCGCACTTGGCTCGTCCGATGACGGCACGGGCATTACGGGCGCACCGGTCACCTACACCGCGACGGTAACTCCTGTTGCTCCCGGCGCTGGAACCCCGACCGGAGCTGTCGCCTTCTCCGACAGCTCCGGGCCGATCGCGGGATGCGCCTCTCAGCAACTGGATCTCGGGTCTCCCGACACTGCGACGTGCACCACGCAGCACCTCAACGCCGGGACCGACGAAATCACGGCTGCCTACGCCGGCGATGCCAACTATGGCGGCTCCTCAGGGACCAGCAGTGAGAGCATCGATGAAGCGCCCACAATCACCTCACAGAGCGGCGTCACCTTTACGCAGGGGAGCGAAGGCAACTTCACTGTCACTGCAACCGGCACGCCAGCGCCCGCAATCACGGAGTCAGGCACACTGCCCAGCGGGGTAGAATTCGATCCGTCCACCGACACGCTTTCCGGGACCGCGATTGAAGAAGGTAGCTACCCGATCAAGCTCACAGCGTCCAATGGCGTCGGAGCGAACGCGGTGCAGAGCTTCACACTTACGGTGAACGCAATGCCAGCTATTACCTCCCAGGACAGCACAACGTTTACGGAGGGCACGGAAGGTGACTTCAATGTGACCGCAACCGGCACGCCAACACCTGTGATCAGCGAGACTGGCACGCTGCCCGCCGGAGTTGAACTCAAGGATGGCGTGCTTTCCGGTACCCCAACTGAAGAAGGCGCCTACCCAATCACGCTCACAGCAGCCAACGAAGTTGGCTTTTCCACACAGAGCTTTACCCTTATTGTCGATGCGTCGCCTGTGATCACGTCGGAAGCCAGTACGACGTTTTCCCAAAAAGTGACGGGGAGCTTCAATGTGACCGCCACGGGCACACCGCAGCCGAAGATCACAGAGAGCGGCGCGCTACCCACAGGCGTGAAATTCGAAGGCGGCATACTATCCGGATCACCAACACAGGTCGGGAAATTCGCCATAACCTTCACTGCACACAATGGTGTCGGCAGCGACAGTACGCAGCGGTTCCTGCTGACGGTTCTCGGACTCCACATAACGTCCACATCGTTGCCCGAGCTGGAACTCGGCGTTCCCTATCGTGTCCGACTCGGCGCTGTGGGCGGCACCCCTCCATACACATGGAGGCTGACTAGCGGGAAGCTACCCCGGGGACTCAAGCTGAGCCGGGCGGGACTGCTTTCAGGAACGGTGCGGGCCCAGACCGATCCTCGCGAGAACCCCTACAGCTTCACGATCACGGTCCGCGATCGCGCCAAGCGGGTCCACCAGTCGGCGGCGATGACGTTTACGCTCGACGTGTCGTGACCACACGAATATCGATGCGCGCTGCGCAGACGAAGCGATGGGCGATCCAGGACTCGAACCTGGGACCTCTTCCTTATCAGAGAAGCGCTCTAACCAACTGAGCTAATCGCCCGCGGCTGCCGATTCTAGCTCTACGCAACCACGCGAGGACGAATGCGGCGCGCGAGCTCGATCGCCTCCTCGGGAGTAGCGAAAGACAGCTGGGCACTGTAGCGCCCATCGCTGGTCGGCTTCACCTGTACGTCCGCGCCAAGAGCCCCAGCCAAGGCCTCAGCGATGTCCCTCGCCGCCTGCTCCTGATCAGGATGTGTGCGCCTACTCAGCCTGCTGCGGGTGCCGTCGCCCTTAGCGTCCGCGTTACTAGCGCGGGCGCGCTCTTCGGTCACCCGCACTGACCACCCTTCGCTAGCGGCTGCCTGTGCCAACCTGCGACGGGCGGTGTGATCCTCCGCGAGCAGCACCGCACGACCGTGACCCTCGCTCAGCGTGCCCTGACGCAGGAGCTCGATCGCCTCGTCGGGCAGGTCGAGCAGCCGCACAAGGTTGCTAACGGCCACACGGCTGCGCCCAACCCGACGGCCGACGCCCTCACGCGTCAGGCCCAGCTCCTCAACTAGTGCCGCGCAGGCACGCGCCTCGTCGATCGGGTTGAGGTCCTCGCGCGCCATGTTCTCGATCAGCGCCACTTCCAGCGCCTGCGCATCCTCGCGGGCACGCACGATCGCTGGGATTCGCTGCAGCCCGGCGATCTGAGCGGCACGCCAACGGCGCTCGCCGGCCACCAGCTCATACGTCCCGCCAGGCTTCGGACGCACCAAGACTGGCTGCAGCACGCCGCGCTCGCCCAGAGACCCCGCCAGCGACTCGAGCGACTCCTGGTCAAAGCGCTGGCGCGGCTGGTTGGGATTGGGGACGATCAGCTCGATCGGCAGCTCGCGCAACTCCTCCTCGCGCTCTTTCGCTCCCTCCGCCGACACCGACAGGATCGCGCCCAGGCCTCTTCCCATCCCTGGTTTTGGCTTAGCCACGTGCAGCCACCTCCTTTGCGAGCTCGAAGTACGCCTCCGCGCCCGCACTGTGGGGATCGTGATGAGTTACCGGCAAACCGTAGCTTGGGGACTCACCCACGCGCACGTTACGCGGAATCACGGTGTCGAACACCAGATCCGGGAAGTGAGCACGAACTTCACGCTCCACGTCCTGGCCCAAGCGCGTGCGACCATCGTGCATCGTCAGCAGCATCCCCGCCACCGTCAGCCGCGGATTCAACTCGCGCTGCACCAGCGCAAGCGTCTCCAGCAGCCCCGCCAAGCCCTCCAGCGCAAAATACTCAGTCTGCACGGGCACGATCACCCGCTCGGCGGCCACCAGCGCACAGACGGTGAGCGGACCTAGCGAGGGCGGACAGTCCAGCAGGAGGTATTGGAAGTCCTCGCGCACCGAGGTCAGGCACTCGCGCAAGCGCTGCTCATATCCATCCATCCGCGGGAGCTCGATGTTGGCGCCCGCAAGGTTGGGCCCTGCAGGCAGGATCGTCAGGCCCGACACCGGGGAGTCGGTGAGCGCGTCGTGTGCCGTTGACTCACCTGTCAGGACCTCGTAGAGGCCCGGAGTACGCGTACGTGCGACACCCAGCCCCACTGACGCATTGGCCTGTGGATCTACGTCCACGAGCAGAGTCGCGTACCCGGCCTCAGCGATGCAGGCCGCCACATTGACCGCAGTAGTCGTCTTGCCCACGCCGCCCTTCTGGTTAGCGATCGCATAAACCGTGCCCATGAGCCCGCACGCTAGCGCCGATCGGCTAAGGGTGGCTGCTCATCGCGCACGGTTCAACGCAAATACCGCTCCCAGGAACGGGGCTCAGCTGCCTAGGGGACGCTTGCGGGCGATGCCAGCCCTTCTGGGGAACCGATCAGGTGTCGGCTCTGCCTTCACGAACACGTGCAGATGATGCTCGTTGGCGCCCTCATACGGGGATACCTTGCGAACAGTCTCACGCCGCAGGCCGAGCATCGCTGCCGCTCGATCCGCCGCTTCCTCGGCTGGCCGATCGCGTATCCCACGCCAGTCAACCAACGTGCCATCTAGCTCCAGTAGCGGAGCCGCGTACTCGAGCACAGCGGCTTGGGGCGCAAGTGCCCTCGCCACTACCAACTGGTTGACCGCGGCCCCGGCGCTCCAATCCTCCGCCCGGCCACACACAACCTGCGCGTTAGTCACCTGCGCTGCAGCGCAGGCCCGCTGCAGGAACTCGCACTTACGGCGCTGGCTCTCAATCAGGCTCACCTGCGCCGCCGGCAACGCGATCGCCAGCGGCAGACCAGGAAACCCTGCGCCGCTGCCTAGATCGGCGATCCTTGCAGCCCCACGGACGGCGTTAATCGCCAGCGCTGCTAGCGAGTCGGCCACATGTACGAGCGCCGCCCGCTGGGGCGCTCGTACAGTGGTTGGGGCATAGTCATCGGACTCGAGCAGCCCGAGCAGAATCGCCAGTTGGCGCTGCTGCCCGGCGCTTAGCTCGGGGATTTCACGTGAAACGCCGGACGCCCTTCAGTTAGCTAGCGGGGTAATCACGAGATACCGCTCGGGCTCGTTACCCTCGCTGTGCGTCTCCACCCCGCCACGCTCGCGCAGGTACTCATGCACGATTCGCCGCTCGAAAGGCGGCAGTGGGTCGAGCTCCACCGGGTTGCCCGAGCTCAACGCCTCCTCCGCAGCCTCGTCGGCGTCAGCACGCAGCGCCTCGGCGCGGCGCTCACGGTATCCATTGGCGTCGATTACAACGCGCACCGAAGACGGCCCATCTGGAAAGACGATGCGCTGCGCCAGGTGCTGCACAGCGTCGATCGTCTGGCCATGCCTGCCGATGAACAACCCGACGTCCTCGCCCTCTAGTCGTCCGCTGAGAACACCTCCGCGCTCCTCCACATGGACCTCGACGTCCAGGGACAGGCCATCCGCGATCTCCTCCAACAGCTCCTCCAGTGCCTCCACCGGGTCGAGCTCGTCGTCGGCAAGGTCCTGCTCCTCGGGAGTGTCTTGCGACTCGCTCATCTTCGTCGACCGGAGCGCTTCTTCTTCTTACGCGGCGGTGGGGGAGGAGGGGCGCCACTGGAGATAGCACCGCCACTGCCGGCGACCTCGGCCGTCGGGGCGCTCGTCGTAGCCCCCGCCGCGGCGTCGGCGATAGCCTGGCGCAGCGGACGCTTGGACTTGCCGTTCGTGGCACCGGCTGAGCGATCGACCTTGGGTGGCGGTGGCAGGCGGCGGCGGATCAAGTACTGCTGGCCGATCGTCCACAGGTTCGTGGTGATCCAGTACACCAGCAGGCCTGCCGGGTAGCGGTAGAGAATCACCACGAAGACCAGTGGCAGCAACAGCATCATGCGCCTCTGCGTGGGATCGGCGGTGGCCGTCGCGATCAGCGTCGAGCCGACCTGAGAGCCCACGTAGAGCAAGATCAGAACAACCAGGACTACGCCGGTGGCCTTGCTCGTGATGTCCGGTATGAACAGGAATTTAGCCGCGTGAGAGTGCGGATCAACCTGGCCGCACGTGGCCTTTTCGATCGCCTTGGACGTGACGATGTGGTGGGCGGTCAGAGCGGGGCCACAGATGTGCTTCTTCAGGTCGGTTCGCAGCATGTAGAAGAGCGAGATGAACACCGGCAGCTGCAACAACAGCGGCAGGCAGGATGCCAATGGGTTGATTCCTCTCTCCTTATAGAACTTCATCATCTCCTGCTGCTGGCGCTGTTTGTCCTCCTTGTACTTCTCTTTCAACGCGCTGAGCTCAGGGGCGAGCCTCTGCATCTCCTGCATCGACTTGAGCTGCCGATAGGTCAGGGGCACCAGAATCGCCCGAATCAGCACGGTCAGGCCGACGATCGCGAGACCCCAACTGCCGCCCACGACATGGGCGTGGATGAAGACCATGATCGCTTCGAACAGGCTGATCAGGGGCGAGAAAGCGTCCTGGATCACGTTGGCAAGAATGGGCATGCGCTAAGGAGTCTTTGCGATCGTGATGGTGGGCAGCTGAGTGAGGCCTCGTCCTGCGACTAACAGCGGACTCCGAGCTATGCACTCTGTCGCCCGCTCAGACATGATCGGGATCCGCTTGCTCCCCGACCCTGAAAACTCGCTGGGCCTCCACCGGATCGTATCCGCCGTGACTCCACGGGTTGCACCTGAGCAGACGCCACCCCGCGAGCACCAGGCCCCTAAGTATGCCGTACTCGCGGATCGCGTCGAGCGCATAACGCGAGCAGGTCGGCTCGTACTTGCAGCGCTGAGGGATCCCCGGCGAGATGAACCGCTGATAGATCACGATCGGCGTAACAGCAGCCATACGGGCGATCCGAGCGATCCGGTGCTCGGCGGGCTGCTGCGCGCTATGCGCCACCGACCGGGTCATCAATCCACACCGTCCACAGTGCTCGTCGAGCCCGCCAACAAGCCAGCCCTCGCAATCAGGTCCGCCAGTGAGGCGTCCATGCCCGCCAAGCCCTCACGCTCGGCCAGCTCCCCAGCCGCGGGGCGAGCGACCACGACCACATCTTGATCTGGCTTCAAACCATGCTCAGCCCGCGCAAACGCCTCGCGCAACAGACGCTTGACCTTGTTGCGCTGTACCGCACCCCCCACCTTGCGCGACACAGACAGCCCCAGGCGAGGTCTCTCCGCGGAAGGGTTGGGAAACGTGTACAGCACCAGATGACGGTTGGCGATCGAGCGGCCCTGCCGATAAACCCGCTCGAACTCGGCGCTGCGCGACAACCTCCCGCGTCCTGACGCCCGCGGTCTCATCGCATATCCGGCGCGTTCGAGGCTCGCTTCAACACGACCCTCAGGCGGAGAGGCGCTTGCGTCCCTTGCCGCGACGGCGCTTCAACGTGAGTTGTCCGGCACGCGAAGCCATACGGGCACGGAAACCATGCGCCCTGGCTCGCTTGCGCTTCTTTGGCTGGTAGGTGCGCTTCATAGCGGCTCTGCAGTATAGGACCGCTCGCCAGTCGCTGATTTTTCCCGCCAAATGCGGGCAGCCTCCGAGAGCATCGCGGAGCGTTGGGTATAGTCGCCCGACCGGGCCCTCGGGCCCCCTTCGAATAGTTCTCAGCACTGTCTCTGAAGAGGAGCGGATTGACGCTGCCGTGAGCCCCGAGCTCGAGCACATATGGTCGCGCGTGCAAGCACAGCTTGCGCTCGTCGTCGACGAGCCGACCTACAGGATCTGGCTCGAGCCACTGCGCGCCCTCGAGCTCACAGACGGCCAGCTCACGCTGCAGGCACCCCCGCACGCAGGCGGCTGGATCAGTGAGCGCTTCGGCCGGGTGATACAGGTCAGTGTCGAGCTTGTCCTCGGCCCCGACGCCCGCGTTGAGCTCGTAAGCGACTCGGGCGCCGCATCCTCTCCGGCTAAGCAGACGTTCGCACGAACCGCTGCGCACACGCCACCGCGAGCATCGTCTACAGGCAGCCTCGAGGGCAGGGGGGGCACTTGCGCTCAGTCAGGTCCGCTCGGTAACCCCAAGCTGACGTTTGACCAGTTCGTCATCGGCGACTGCAACCGACTGGCGCACGCTGCCGCCCTCGCAGTCGCCGAGATGCCCGCACAGGCGTATAACCCGCTGTTCCTGTGCGGCCCCCCCGGTGTCGGCAAGACCCATCTACTCAGCTCAATCGCCAACCTGCTGCTCTGCCACAACCCCGGCCTCACCGTGCGCTGCACCACCGGCGAGGCCTTCACCAACGAGTTCCTCGCTGCACTCAGCGGCGGGAGCACCGACTCCTTCAAGCTCCGCTTCCGCGACGTCGACGTACTGCTGCTCGACGACGTTCAGTTCCTCGAGCGCAAGACCAAGACCGAGGAGGAGTTCTTCCACACCTTCAACGCACTGCACGATGGCGGGCGCCAGATCGTCCTGAGCTCCGACCGACCGCCGCGCGACCTACAAGCGCTCGAGGATCGCCTGCGCGAGCGCTTCGAGGCCGGCCTTGTCGCTGACGTCAGGCCGCCCGAGCTGGCGACCAGGCTTGCCATCCTGCGCAAGCGTGTTCAACACGATCGCATCGAGCTAGAGGACGTCGAGGCCCTCGACGTAATCGCCGGACGCATCCAGTCAAACGTCCGCGCCCTCGAGGGCGCGCTCATCCGCGTCGTCGCCTACAGCTCCCTCACAGGCAGGCCGCTGACTACAGAGCTAGCAAACGAGGTTCTCGACAGCCTCTATCCGCGCACCGCCCTACCCGGGCAACGCAAACACACAGTCAGCGACATCCAGCTCGCGACCTGCGAGCACTTTGGCTTGTCCTCCGAAGAACTCCTATCCCCAGCTCGAACCGCTCGCATCACATGGCCACGACAGGTAGCTATGTACCTTGCTCGAGAGCTAACCGGCGAGTCGCTACCAGCCATAGGGCGGCAGTTTGGCGGGCGCGACCACACCACAGTCCTGCATGCATGGCGTCGTACCAACGCGCGCATGACCACAGATGAGGCCTCCCGCCAGGCTGTGGAGAACCTGTGTCGGGCATTGAACCATCCACAGCCATGAACCACATCACACGCCTGACCGCTGCGCCTGAGAGACTTCCCAACACACCGTCCACAAGTTACCCACCGGCCATACAGCCCCAGCGCCTGCCGCACACGAAGAGTCCACATATACACAGTCCCTACTAAGACTCCCTCAAACCAAGTAATCCATCAATGAAGCTTTCCCTTTCCTCTGACGAACTGCTAACGCAGCTGCAAACCACGACGCGTGTGGCCTCTGCGCGCAGCGCTGTGCAAGCGCTCTCAGGCGTGATGATCGCCGCCAACGAGGGCTCGAAGCCGGAGTTGCTTGCGACTGACATGGAGATCGGGCTCCGCGTGCCCCTCAACGCGGAGGTCACCCGCCCAGGCTCAGCGGTCCTACCCGCTCGGCTCCTGCTAGACGTGGCACGATCGCTGCCTCAGCAACAGCTGACGATGGAGCTGAGGAGCGCAGAGCAGGACGTGGAGCTGATCTGCGGGCCGACAACGTTCCATCTGCGCACGCTGCGCGCAGAGGACTTTCCGACGCTGCCTGCTCCCTCGCCCGACACGCGTGTCACCCTGCCTGCAGAGGCGTTTGTGCAGACCATTGCCCGCGTTGCCAGGTCAGCCTCGCGGGATGAGACACGCCCAGTCCTCACCGGCATCCTCATGTCCGCTTCGGGTCAGGAGTTGAGGATGGTCGCCACGGACTCATATCGATTGAGCGTTAAGGAGACCGCACTGGCAGCGCCGCTACAGGGAAGCCTCGAGGCGAACGTACCCGCGAGAGCTCTCCAGGAGCTCGTGCGCATCGCCCAGCAAGCGCCAAGCGAGACGATCGCCGTGAGCGTCGGGCAGAACCAGGCAATCTTCGAGCTCGGGGACGTTGTGCTCTCTTCGCGTCTGATCGACGGACAGTTCCCGAACTACCGGCAGTTGCTACCCGAGTCAGTCGAGCACGAGCTGCGTCTAGCCAGCGCCGAGGTAACTGACGTCGTGCGGCGCATCAGCCTGCTGGCGCAAAAGAACGCGCCGCTGCGACTCAGCTTCAGCGAGGGCACGCTAACCGTGTCGGCGCAGACCCCCGACGTAGGGGAGGCCAGTGAGGCGATACCCGTCCCGTTCACCGGCGAGCCCTTTGAGATCGGCTTCAATCCGGAGTTCCTCCGCGATGGACTCGAGAGCATCGAGTCCGATGAGCTTGTCCTAAAGCTGATCAGCCCGCTGCGCCCTGGCCTGGTCGAATCGCCTGATACTGGTGACTTCGTGTACCTGATCATGCCCATCAGACTCAACGTCTGAGGTGACGCCGTGCGCGTGGACAGCGTGCAGCTGCGCGACTTCCGCACCTACGTACGCGCAGAGGCGAGCATCGGCGCTGGCCTGACCGTCGTTCACGGCCCTAACGGCGCCGGCAAGTCCAACCTGCTGGAGGCCATCTACTACGGCTGCACCGGGCGCTCGCCGCGTACTCGCAACGAGCGCGAGCTCGTGCGCTTTGGTGCTCATGCGGCGCGTGTGGTCGTGCGCCTGCTCGATGACCACGACGCTCACGAGTTGAGCGTCGGGTTTGGGACGCTCACCGACCATCCACAACCAGTCAAGCGCATGACCGCCGACGGAGCCCCAGTCGAGCGTCTACTCGACGTGGAGACCAGGCCGCTTGTGAGCGTCTTTCTACCCGATCGGCTCGAGCTGATCAAGGGCCCCCCAGCTGTCCGCCGCGCTCATCTCGATCAAGTCATCGCGGGCATCTGGCCGCTGCGTGTAGGCGCGCGCAGGGAGTACTCGCGCGTGCTCGCCCAGCGCAACGCGCTGCTCAGCCGTATCCGCTCCGGCCGCGCCTCACAGGCGACGCTCGCCACTTGGGATCGCGAGCTCGCACGCGGCGCGCTCGAGCTTCGTGCCCACCGCGAGGAGACAGTCGCGCTGCTCAGCGAGCCGTTCAGCAAGCGAGCCGAGCAACTCGGTTGCAGCGGGGAGGTCACGCTCTCCTACCGACCCCGCTCACGGGCGATAGATGAGGAGCAGTTCCTGACTGAACTACGCGAGCGCCTGCCTGGCGACCTCGAGCGCGGCTTCTCCGGTCATGGACCGCATCGCGATGAGCTCGCGATCCTCCGCGACGGGCGCGAGCTACGCGTATACGGCTCGCAGGGCGAGCAGCGCCTGGCGTTGCTCGCCCTGTTGTTGGCCGAGCGCGCGGTGTTGGCCGACGCCCGCCAACGCACGCCGTTGATGCTGCTCGACGATGTCATGAGCGAGCTCGACGGCGAGCGCCGCAACCTACTCGCTCGCGAGCTGTGCGCGGGCGGCCAAAGCGTCATAGCCACAACCGACCTTGGTCACGTACCTGGCGCAACAGACGCGTCTGTTGCGCGCCTGCGAGTGTCGCCCGGCACGATCCTGCAGGAGGCGATAGCAGCGTGAGCAGGCCAGCCCCACGACCCCTCTCCATTGCGCTCGATGTGCTCGCCGGCACACTCGCGCCGGCGAGCACGCTAGCGCGAGTCCAGGAGGCTTGGGAGCGCGTCGCCGGCCCGGCCATCGCCGCCGCCGCAAGCCCAACCGCCGAGCACGACGGTGTTCTGACAGTCACCTGCAACGCCGCCGTTTGGGCGCAAGAGCTCGACCTCATGGCTGACGAGCTGATCCCTCGCCTCAACGTCGCGCTCAACGCCGACAGCATCCGCGCGCTGCGCTGCCGAACAGGATGAGCTTTCCCTGCAGTTTGCAGGCATTTAACGCGAGTTTACGGTCCGTCCAAGGACCCGCTCGTGCTATCCTCTCGTTAGACATTCCAATCGCCCCAGCCGTGGACCTCGCGCCCCGGAATCCGGGGCGTTCTCACGTCACCGGAGGACCATTTGGCGGCAGGTAGCAATAGCTCTGAAAAGGGCACGGGTAGAGGCGGCGTCAACGACCCCTCTATGGGCGGCGCATCCGCCGACTACGACGCGCAGGACATCACCGTTCTAGAGGGCCTCGAGGCGGTTCGTAAGCGCCCAGGCATGTACATCGGCTCGACTGGCGTGATGGGCCTTCACCACCTCGTCTACGAGGTCGTCGACAACTCCGTAGACGAGGCTCTCGCTGGATTCTGTACCGAGGTCTCGGTGAGGATCCACCCCGACAACTCAGTGACCGTTGTCGACAACGGACGCGGCATCCCCGTCGCCAAGATGGAGAAGGAGGGTCTGCCCGCTGTGCAGGTCGTGCTGACTGTCCTGCACTCCGGGGGAAAGTTCGGCGAGGGCGGCGGCTACAAGGTCTCGGGTGGTCTACATGGCGTCGGCGTGTCGGTGGTCAACGCGCTCTCCGAGCAGCTGCGCGTGGAGGTTCGTCGCGACGGCCACGTCTTCTCGCAGGAATACTCCCGCGGCGCTCCACAGACCGAGCTGGTCCAGGGCGAGAAGCTTGCCGCCGGCGCTGCGACCGGTACGAGCGTCACATTCCTCCCCGATGCCGACATCTTCGAGTCGCTCGACTTCGACTTCACCACGCTCGAGGAGCGTCTGCGAGAGACGGCGTTCCTGACGCGAGGCTTGAAGATCTCGATCGTCGACGAGCGCGGAGAGGGTCACTCCGCCGAGTTCCAGTATGAGGGCGGCATCGAGGACTTCGTCGCCTATCTCAACGAGAACAAGGAGACCGTGCATCGCAAGGTCGTGTTCTTTGCTGGCGAGTCCGAGGAGGGCGCCGCGGAGGTGGCGATGCAGTGGAACTCCTCCTACCAGGACTCGATCCACTCCTTCGCCAACAACATCAACACACGCGAGGGCGGCTCGCACATGAGCGGCTTTCGCTCGGCGCTGACGCGCACGCTCAACAAGTACGCGCGCGACCACAGCCTGCTCAAGGAGAAAGAGGACAACCTGACCGGCGAGGACGTGCGCGAGGGCCTGACCGCAGTCATCTCCGTGAAGCTGCGTGACCCGCAGTTCGAGGGGCAGACCAAGACCAAGCTCGGCAACCCCGGCATGGCTGGCTTCGTCGAGTCGATCGTCAACACCGGCCTAGGCGAGTTCCTCGAGGAGAACCCCAGCGAGGCACGCGCTGTGATCATGAAGTCCGTCCAGGCTCAGCGCGCGCGCGAGGCTGCGCGCAAGGCCCGTGACCTGACCAGGCGCAAGTCCGCACTGGAGAACTCGACGCTGCCAGGCAAGCTCGCCGATTGCTCGATCAAGGATCCGTCGCTCGCCGAGCTGTTCGTCGTCGAGGGTGACTCCGCCGGCGGCTCGGCCAAGCAAGGACGTGACCGTGAAACGCAGGCCGTGCTGCCACTGCGCGGCAAGATCCTCAACGTCGAGAAGTCCCGTATCGACAAGGTCCTGCAGAACACCGAGGTACAGGCGTTGATCACCGCGATCGGCACAGGCGTACGCGACGAGTTCAACATCGAGAACGCTCGGTACCACAAGGTGGTGCTCATGACCGACGCAGACGTCGACGGGGCTCACATCAGGACCCTCGTGCTCACGCTGCTCTTCCGCGAGATGGAAGAGCTGATCAAGGCCGGCTACGTGTACATCGCCAAGCCGCCGCTCTACAAGCTCAAGCAAGGCTCGCGCGAGCGCTACATCGAGAAGGACTCCGAACTCGAAGAGATCCTGCTCTCCGACAAGTGGGAGAAGATCGAGATCTTCGACCGTCACGGCACCCAGTTCAAGCTCACCGAGGCACGCTGGCAGCGGTTCAGCCGCCTGCTCAAGCAGTACGAGGGCTGGTCATCATCGCTGCGCGCTACCCACGGTCACGACGTCGTTCAGTTCCTGGAGGAGTCTTCGCTGCTCGGCGAGCAGGCACTGAGCGCAGAGGCCGCGATCGAGCACCTCGGGCGCTCGGGTGCGGACGGTGATACGCACGCCACCGAGCTGCTCGAGGCCGACTCAGTCGATCTCCGCATCAAGGCAATCGAAGCGAAGACAGGCTTCGCACGAGTGCACCGCATCAAGCGCAGCCTGTTCGATTCCCAAGAGTACCGCCAGCTTGCGCGTGTCCACGCGCAGCTGATCGAGCTCGCCGGTGTGCCCGCCTTCGACGTGAGCCTCGGCGACGCCAGCGATACGGCACCCTCCTTCGAGGCACTGCACCCAGCAGTCATGACGGTCGTGCAGAAGGGCACAAAACTGCAGCGCTTCAAGGGGCTCGGTGAGATGAACGCCGATCAGCTCGGGGAAACTACGATGGCCCCCGCGACCCGCACGCTCGCACAGGTGACGCTCGAGGATGCTTTCGCCGCTGACCGCGTCTTCTCGATGCTGATGGGAGACCAGGTGGAGCCGCGCCGCGCATTCATCGAGGACAACGCACGCGCGGTGGCCAACCTAGATGTGTAGTGAGGAGGTGAGAAATGGCGTCTGCTGATGTGATCAGCGGCGGCAACATCGAACCACGCGCGCTCGAGGACGAGATGCGCACCGCGTATCTCGACTACGCGATGTCAGTGATCGTCGGGCGTGCTTTGCCAGACGTACGCGACGGCCTCAAGCCCGTGCATCGTCGCGTGCTCTACGCGATGAACGAGCTTGGTCTCGGCCCGACCCGCTCCTACGCCAAGTGCGCCAAGATCGTCGGCGAGGTGATGGGCAACTATCACCCGCACGGCGACTCCGCGATCTACGACACGCTCGTGCGCATGGCGCAGGAGTTCTCCATGCGCAACGAGCTCGTCGACGGCCAGGGCAACTTCGGCTCGGTCGACGATGACCCCGCTGCCGCGATGCGCTACTGCGTCGCCGGCGACACACGCGTCCGAACGACGACGGGCACTGCGCGGATCGATTCCCTCGTCCCGGATGCTGCGACTGACTCGGACGCGCCAGTGGATCTCGAGGTACTCGACCGCCTCGGTCGCCCGGTGCATGCGTCGGTCCTGTTCCACTCCGGCGAGCACCCCACGCTGCGGCTACGGACCACAGAGGGCTATCAGCTGACCGGCACAGCGAATCACCCGGTGCTGTGCCTGCTTGACATGGCCGGCGTGCCGCTGCTGATGTGGAAGCTGCTAGAGGAGATCGGGCCGGGCGAGCGGGTGCTGCTCCACCGCGCCACCGCTCCCGTTGACGAGGTAATTGACGAGCGCGACCGGATGCTCGCGTTGCTCGCGGGAGCGTTTGTATCGGAGGGCTGGTTCGGCGCCAGGCGTGCCGGCTTCAACAACATCGATAGAGGTTTCTTCGATGCAGTGGTCGGTGCTTACGACGCAGTAGTCGGCGGGCCTCGCTACATCTACTCGCGGATCATCAAGTCGGGCAGCCTATGTCACGAGCTCGACATCCAGAATCTCGCCGCCCTGCGCGGCAGTCCCCTCGCCGAGATGGAGGGGCTGATCAGCGAGGACAAGCGGATACCCGAGCTCGTGTGGTTGGGGAGCCACGCAATCAAGCGCGTGTTTCTCCAGGCGCTGTTCGAGGGGGACGGCTCCTGCTCACTTCTTCCGCGCAGCACGATCCAGGTTTCCTACTCGACGCGCAGCGCGCGGCTGGCGCGGGATGTGCAACAGCTACTGCTCGAGTTCGGGGTCGTATCGCGCCTAAGCGTCTCAGCGCGGGGCGAGATCAAGGTAGTAATCACCAACCGCCGTGACGCTCGCCTGTTCGCCGATCGTGTCGGGTTCTTCGCCGCGAAGCAGCTGAAGCTCGAACAGTCGCTTGCTCAGATACCGATAGCTAGCCGCGCTCTGAGCCACGACCACGTGCCTCACCTTGCCGGCTACATACGTGCTGACGGTGCAGAGACTTACGCCGCGCGCGACTGGCTTATGCGGCACAACGTCGACCGGATCGAGCGCTGGGAACAAGGCTCCACAGCGATCCTCGAGCGCATCTCCTCCCAAGAGGTGCGCGATGTAATCGCACCCCTCGTGAGCGGCGACTACTACTACGCCGAGGTTGCCTCAGTGGAGGCGGCAGGTGTGCAGTCCGTTTACTCACTCCGCGTCGACACCGACGATCATTCGTTCCTAACAAATGGATTCGTCAGCCACAACACCGAGGCCCGCCTCGCCCGCATCGCCACCGAGATGCTGCGCGACCTCGACATGGACACGGTCGACTTCGTGCAGAACTACGACGGATCGCGTCGCGAACCGCTCGTACTACCCGCGCGCTTCCCAAATCTTCTCGTCAACGGCTCCTCGGGGATCGCCGTCGGCATGGCCACCAACATCCCACCGCACAATCTGCGCGAGGTGATCGACGCGACGGTCGCCTACATCGACGATCCGGACATAGACACCGAGGGCCTGATGCGCCACGTCAAAGGACCCGACTTCCCGACCGGCGGGATCATCCTCGGCCACGCCGGCATCAGAGACGCCTATGAGACCGGACGCGGACGTGTGCGCGTGCAAGCGCGCGCGCACATCGAGCCACTTAGCCACGGCAAGGAGGCGATCGTCGTCACCGAGCTGCCGTTCATGGTCAAGAAGGGCGGCGAAGGCAACCTGATGACCAAGATCGCCGAACTGGTCAACGACAAACGCATCCCCGAGATCTCAGACCTGATCGACCAGTCCGACAAGCGCGGCATGCGCCTCGTGATCGAGCTCAAGCGCGACGCAATCCCGAAGGTGGTGCTGAACAAGCTCTACAAGCACACCTCAATGCAGACCACCTTCGGCGTGAACATGGTCGCGCTCGTCGACAACGTGCCGCGCACGCTGAACCTGCGGGAAGTGATCCAGCACTACGTGGCCCACCAACGCGAGGTGATCGTGCGTCGCACCAAGCACGAGCTGTCCGAGAAGGAGGCACGCGCCCACATCCTCGAGGGCCTGCTCACAGCGCTCGAGCACCTCGACGCGATCATCGAACTGATCCGTGGCTCACGCGACCGCGAGGCCGCTCGCGAGCAGCTCGTCGCGCGCTTCGAGCTCACCGTGATCCAGGCCACAGCGATCCTCGACCTGCGGCTCTCTCAGCTAACTGCCCTGGAGGCCGACAGCATCAAACAGGAGCACGCCGACGTGACCGAGCGGATCGCCGAGCTGCGCGCGATCCTCGGGGATGAGACACGCGTCCTCTCTGTGATCAAGGAGGAGCTGTCAGAGATCTCCGAGCGCTTCAGCGACGAGCGGCGCACCGAGATCAGCCATTCCGAGGACGAGATCGACATCGAGGACCTGATCGCCGATCAGCAAATGGTCATCACGATCACGCAGACCGGCTACATCAAGTCGCTGCCGCTGGCCACCTACCGTCAGCAGCAGCGAGGCGGGCGCGGCGTAACCGGGATGGACATGAAGGACGGCGATTTCATCGAGCACCTGTTCATCTGCTCCTCGCATGACTATCTGCTGTTCTTCTCCAACCGCGGCAAGGTCTACCGCTCAAAGGTCTACGAGCTCCCCGAGGCCCAGCGCACGGCCAAGGGTCGTGCGCTCGTGAACGTGCTGCCGCTGCGCGACGGGGAGCGGATCCAGGCGGTCGTCTCCACACGCGACTTCACCGAGGCGCAATACCTCGTGTTTGCGACACGCAACGGGACCGTCAAGAAGACCGCCCTTGAGTCCTACAACACGCCAATCAAAGCCGACGGGATCATCGCCATCAACATCCGCGAGGATGATGAGCTGCTAGCCGTTCGCGCGGTCGACCCGGGCGATGAGATCATCATGGTCTCGCGTGGCGGCCTGACCGTGCGCTTCGCCGAGTCCGACGCTCGCTCGATGGGGCGCGACACAACGGGCGTGCGGGGGATGGACGTCGGCAAGAACGGGCGGGTGATCGCCATGGATGTGGCTCGTGACGACATGGACCTCCTGGTCGTCACCGAGAACGGCTACGGCAAGCGCACCCAGATCGCGCAATACCGCAAGACAAACCGCGGCGCCAAAGGCGTCAAGACGATCGGCCTGACCGAGAAAAAGGGTGGTCTCGCGGGGGCGCTCGTCGTGCGTGAGCACCAGGAGCTGGTCTTCATCAGCGTCGGTGGCATGGTCCAGCGAACCTCCGCCGCTGGCATCTCCCAGCAGGGTCGCTCGGCCACCGGCGTGCGCGTGATGAACCTCAAGGACGACGATGTCGTCAGTGCTGTCGCACTGGTCGTGGAAGCCGGCGAGGAGCCTGTGGCCGAGCTGCCCGACGCGGCCGCGCCTGCTGTACCCGACGACGGTGAGCAACCCGAGGCGGACGCGTCTAGTACGTAGTCCAGGCGTTGGGTATCGTGGGTAGCGCAAGAATTCGCCCACGATTACTGTTGCTGTCTTCCACCTGTCCAGATTCACGCACAGGGCTCAGATAGACACGGGCCTTGGCCGACAGGCTGAGGGTGCCTACCTCCCGCAGCCGCCTGGCAGCCCTCCTTCTCACGATCATCTGCGCCGCTCTCGCGGCCTCCAGCCCAGCCTCTGCGGAGCGGTCCATCACCCCCGAGCGCGCCACTATCGCCCGGCGTCACCACCACCATGGAGGGGCGAGGCGCGTCCACGCTCGCCGCATCAAGCGCGCCGCCAAGCACCGCACCGGACACCCGCACCGGACACCCGCACCGGGTCCCGCCAGCCCAGCACCCGAACTGAGCGCCACGCTGAGCGCCTCGGCGAACGCCCAGCAGAACGATGCGGCGACGATCGCCTCCGTCCTCGCCACGCCCTGCCAAAACACCGAACTGACGCCTTCGCCGGAAAACATCGAACTGGTGCGGACGGCGATCCTCTGCCTGATCAACCACAAGCGTGCTGAAAACAGCGAGAGCCCGTTGACGCGGAACCCGGAACTCGAACAGGCCGCCGAAGGCCACTGCCAGGAACTGATCGCCGACGACTACTTCGCCCACGTCTCGCCCAGCGGCGAGACCCCTGTGGACCGGATCCGCGGCACCGGCTACATCCCCAGCGCCAGTGACGGCTACGTGATCGGCGAGAACCTTGCCTGGGGTACCTACCAGCTGTCCACGCCGCAATCGATCGTCGCGGCCTGGATCGCATCCCCCGGACACCTCGCAAACATCCTCGAAGCTCAATACCGCGAAACCGGGATCGGCGTGACACCCAATGTGCCAGCATCGCTCGCCGAAGGCGCACCAGGCGCCACCTACGCGCAGGAGTTCGGCGTCATCATCCATTGAGGCGTCTTGCATCCCTGATCCCCGGATGTCATCTCCGTTCGCTACTCTGGCCAGACCAGAGAAAGGAGGTGGTCCAAACGTTGAGTGACAGTTCTTGCGGGACCCTGGAGGTGACCGGCCGCTAGGTCGGACAGGCTGGACCGCTTAGCGGAATCCAACCCGGGACACCCCGAGACGATCGCCGGCGCTGGTCCCTCCGGCCGCCTTTTTCTCGTCTCGGTATTCCAGTCAGAGCAGCACACGAGGGGCGCCCTAGGTCGGGCGCCCCTCGTTTTCTAGGCAGCCTGCGGTAGGTAAGCCAGCCAGGCCGTCGGAATTGTGGGACTGGCCACGTGAATGAAGATCTCCGCCCGCGGCGTGCGCGGAGCGTGGCGTGGGTGCATTCCCGCCTGGCGCGGCAAGCGATCGCCCTTGCGTCGGTTGCACGGCGCGCATGAGGCGACGATGTTCTCCCAGCTCGAGCTGCCGCCCTTGGAGCGGGGGATGACGTGATCTACGGTCAGGTTTGAGCGCGAGCCGCAGTACTGGCACGTCCAGCTATCACGCGCAAACACAGCGCGCCTGGTGATCTTGCGGCGGTGAGCGTCGCGGGGGACCTTCACATAGCTGACGAGCCGGATCACCACTGGCCGCGCAAGCGTCGAGTTCTCCGAGTGCAGCTCCCAGCGGCTGCGCTCAAGCAACTCCGCCTTCTCCTTCAACAGCAGCACCACCGCGCGGCGCACCGTGCACACGTTGATCGGCTCATACGTCGCATTCAAGACGAGCACCCGACCACCCATCGCCCGCGTGGGCGATGAGCCAGGTCCGTGCCGCTGGTGCTCTGAAGGCGACACGGACCCCACCGGCTCGGGTGGGACTGTGCTCTCCATTCAGGGCCGCAGTCTAGCGGGGGCGCTGCCCTTACGCGGCGCTACGGTGCGTAGAGGCACCTTTTGCATGCGGCGGCTCGGGCGTCGTAGCGGCCGGATATGAGCCGAGCACGCGGACCTCCTCGCACATCGCACCGACGCCCGCGACCGCTTCCGCCACCGGCTGATCGGCCAGCGACCCGGCGACGTCCGCAAAGAACATATAGCTGCCGAGTCGTTGTCGACGCGGACGCGACTCGATCTTCGTCAGGTTCAGGCTCCTGCGCGCGAACTCGTCGAGGCAACGCACAAGCCAGCCTGGTCGATCGGCGCCTGCGCCCCAGAACACCAATGATGTCTTCCACTCGCCGATCGCGTCAGCTCGCAGTGGCGGCATACGCGTCGGGGCCCGACCGTTGCTCCCCGCCGGCTCACCTAGCCACACAAAGCGGGTTTCGTTGTCGTCGCGGTCCTCCACCCCTTCGCGGATGATCGTGGCGCCGTAGATGCGCGCCGCCAGCGGCGTACCCAGTGCCGCCTGCCCGCGCCTGCCCTCTGCGACAACCGTTCGCACCGCCTCAGCGGTGGAGGCAGCCGCCAGGACCCGTGCCCGCGGTAGCTCGTTACGGAGGAACAGCGTGCACTGGCCCGGAACCTGAGGGTGGGTGATGACCGTCTCGATCTCCTGGAGCGCCACCTCTTCGACAGCGATCAGCGAATGCCTGACACGCAACAGCGCCTCACCGACGATCTTGATCTCGCCCGCATCGCCGGCCAACAGGTCCAAGGTCACGCTGATCGATCCATCCAGCGAGTTCTCGATGGGCACGAACGCCCAGCTGACCTCGCCGCCAAGCAGCGCCATCACCGTGTCGTAGATGCTCGCCAGCGCAACAGGCTCGACCGCGTCCGTCGCTGCGCTGGCCAACAGCGCCTCCTCGCTGAAGGTCCCTGCAGGGCCGAGATAGCCGACGCGCGGCCGCTCGCCCTTAGGCTTGCTGGGCATCTCCAGCCGACCCGCTCGTGCCTGCAGCCAGCGCCAGCCGCACCGCCTCGGCCTCCTCGGGAGAGAGCTCCAGCTCGCCGCGCCCGCCGTGCACCTGCTTGCCATATACGCGTGCCTGATCGCGATGGTGAATGCACGAAAGCACAATGCCCGAGCGTTCGTCATCCAGCAGCGCGATCGACATCGACTGTTGCCCAGACAGCTCGTTATAGGCGTCGTAGCGCACGAGCGCGCGGTGCGCGATCCGACCCCGCAGCGCCGCCTCCACACCGGCCAGGCGTCCATCCAGACGCGTGGCAGTCTCCTCGACGTAGGCGCCAAGCGCCTCGAATGCCTCCTGTAGAGCCGCCGCGTGACCAACCACGTCGCGCTCCTCACCCTCGCCCAGCACGAGCCGCTGGGCACGACGCAGGCGGCGCAAGCTGACGCTCAGCATCACGCACGCAAGTAGTGCAGCGAGCGCTCCCGCCGCCGCTGCGATGGCGATGATGCCCTGCGTGTCGGTGATCGACGCGACCATCGCCACAACTTAGCCGCTGGTGGGGCCGGTGTGGCGTGCAACCACAAGTGTGCGGATCAGCGCCGCCCTATTCCCCAAAGATCGCCAGGTAGGTGCTCTTGTTGTTTTCGAGGTCGGTCTCGCCGGGCACTGGTTCGACATAGGCTTCGACCTTCGCCGCCACCCCCTGGGGCACGCCGACAACGGTCACTTCTACGTTGTACTTGCTGCCTGCCTGGGCCTGGTTGATCACATGGGAGGCCTTGTACTGCTTGCCCGCGGCCGTAACCGTGACCTCGACCTTGACGTCGGTCTCCGCATTTTCACCGGAATCTTCAACGATCGCCGTGAACGTCGGGTTGGCCCCGCCACTGATGTGGTTGAGCGTCGGTTCTGGCTGCAGCGCGTTAGCACCCACGCTCACCCCAAGTAGCGCGCTGCCATGGGTGCCGGGAGCAAGCCCAGTCGAGGAAGAGCTACCGCTTGCCTGCCCAGTGATGCGCGCAAGCGTGGTCGCCGGTTCAAGCCAGCCGATGTTCGCCAAGAAGCGCGTCGAGGCCGTCGTCAAGCCCTGGATTCCGTGGTTCGCAAGCGTCTGCTTGATCAGCGGCGCCACACGCTGTGAGTAGATCACGTCGGAGGCGAGGAAGATCTCCATATCACCAGCGATCTTCGCGCTGGCCTGTTTTGCCTGCCCGCCGAGCGCGGTCGGCACGAGCGCAGCGATCTTGGTCATCCCTTCCACCCGCAGGTCGAGTGCCAGCAGTAGATCCTGCTGCGCCCCCGCCATTTCGCCCGGCACGCTCAAGCCCTTGGCTCGCGTTGCGACGGCCTGCGCCTGCTTGAGCAGTTCGTCCACCTGCAGCTCAACATCCAGCGCCGACTTGCTGGCGGAGTTCGTCAGCGCCACGAACAGTGGCTGGGAGACCTGCGTGTCCGATTCATTTGCGATCACGCTTACTTCACGGTTGTAGGTCTTCAGCGCCTGCTGCTTTTCGCTTTTCACGCAGCCGTTGATTACCAGCGCGACGATGATGATCAGCACGATCCCCACGCCCGCCACCAGCAGGCGGCGCACCATCAGCGTCTGCGGGTCGATCCCCGACGGCCCGGAGTGCGCTGCACGACGTGGCCGCGGTCGTCGCGGTCCCGCCCCGCCCTGGGGACGTTCCGCAACTGGCCGCTGTCGCGGTGTCCGGGATGACGGCCGAGGTGCCGTCTCCTCGTCATCGTCAAAGAACGACAAACCCACCCGCTCCTTTGCAGGGACTTTAGGAAGGGCCCCAGTATGACTGCACCTCGCCCCCCTTACGAGACTGCAACTTCTCGGTCACTGCGTGTTTTCCTGCTCTGCGCAGCAGGGACAGGGCCCTCGCGCGGCGAACGCGGGAGCCGGTGGAGTCGCCGCACACCCTCGTCCACGGATCCAGCCCCGCACAGGAGCCTGTGCGCCGCCGCATCTCGCAACGCGGTGATGTGCCCGACAGCGAGCAGCCAGTGCTCGGCCGCTATCGCCTGCTCGAGCGACTCGGCGCCGGCGGCTTTGGCGTCGTGTGGCGCGCCTACGACGAGCTCCTGCGTCGTGAGGTGGCTGTCAAGCGCGTGTGGCTGGGGGCGGGTGGGGGTTCGATCGACAGCGAGCGCGCAGGACGCGAGGCCCATGCCACAGCGCGCCTGTCGCATCCAGCGATCGTTGCCCTATACGAGGCATGCGCGGTTGACGATGCGTTCTATTTGATCTCCGAGCTCGTCGATGGCGACACGCTCGCACAGCTGATCGCCGATGAGGCACTGGAGGACGAGGAGATACTGGAGATCGGCTTGGCGCTCGCAGGCGCGCTCTCGCACGCCCACGCGCGCGGTGTCATCCACCGCGACATCAAGCCGCAGAACGTGCTCGTGCCCCACCCTGTGAAGGAGGGGGCCGCACCACAGGCGCTCCTGGCCGCCGCCAAGCTCACCGATTTCGGCGGCGCCAGCCTGATCGGCGAGGACGCCCTGACGCGTACCGGCGACGTGCTCGGGACGCTCGCCTATATGGCGCCCGAGCAGAGCGAGGGCCGCGACGTGGGCGCGCAGGCTGACCTCTACTCGCTGGCGCTCGTCATCTACGAGGCCCTGTGTGGCATCAACCCCGTGCGGGGAGCCACGCCGGCCGCCACCGTGCGCCGGATCGGCCGGCGGCTCACACCGCTAGAGCGTGCCCGCCGGGACCTGCCGCTCCCGCTCACGCGGGCTCTGGACCGCGCCCTAGCCCCCGCGCCCGGCGAGCGCGGCACCCTGGAGGAGCTACGCCTCGTTTTCGTCGAGACGCTCGAGCGAGGGCCGCGTGAGCGTCGTGACCGCGGGCGGCACCCAGCTCCGCAGCGCCCGCGAGTCGCAGAGCCGCCCGCCGTCTGCGCCCCTGAGACCGCCTTTATGCTCGAGCCCCGGCGACCTGCCGCGATCGAGCAGGAGATCGACGACGAGCACGAGCGGGAGACGCTCCCAAGGCGGATTGCGTTGCCGCGAGCTGTGTGGCTTGCGGCCGCCATCCTCCTAATCGGCTGGCAGGCGCTCACGGGCCGTGCAGGTGTGGCGCTGCTCGTGTTCGCAGCGCTACTACCGCTCGTGCTGGCGCCAACCCGGGGCAGGAGCTCGCGCATCGGGGCGGGGTGGCTCGCCTGTGCGCTGGCGCCCGTGCTTGGCCTCGCCGGCCTCGCCGGCGCCTTCCCCGCGATTGCCGGGCAGGGCTCGCGCTGGCGCGACCGCGCTGCGCTTGCTGCGCTCGGCTATTGGTGGTTGGCCCTTGCCGCGCCGTTGCTACACCGGCGGCTGTGGCTCGGCCAACCTTCGGGAATGCCTGCGCGCAGCGCGTGGGAGGGTTCCCTGAGCGTCACCGCGACGCACATCATCGCCCCGCTGCTCGTTCTCGGTGTGCTCCTCGGTGCGCTGCTGTGGTCGGTCGGAGCTGCCGTGCTGCCCTGGGTTGTGCGCGGGCGCCACGCCGCACTCGATCTTCTTGCCGTGGCGATCTGGTCTGTCGCAATTGCAGCGGTCACGCCCACACTTGACGCGGGCCTGAGCGCGCACGTCGCACATCCCAGCCCGCGCGGTGCTGTTCTTGGTGCGGTCCTCGGTGGCGTCGTCGCTGTCGCTGCGCGCGCCCTGCGCGGCCCCGTCTGAGCCCGGTGCGTAGCATGGCTCACGGTTGTCGCCCGATCCCCGCGTGATCGGCGTCAGCCGCACCCCGATGAACCCGCTCAAGAGCGTTGAGACCACAATCGCCAACCTCGTCGAGGGTGTATTCGGACGCGTTTTTCGCTCTGAGGTCCGCCCGATGGAGCTCGCGCGCAAGCTTGCACGTGAGATGGATGCCCATCGCACCGTGTCGGTTTCGCGTGTGTACGCGCCCAACGAGTATGCGGTGTGGCTCTCCCCGAAGGATCGCGCCCGCTACGAGGGCGTCGAGGGGGACGTGATCGACGAGCTGTGCGCCTACCTGCTGGAGCACGCGCGCCGCGAAGACCTGATCCTCGGCTCTCGGCTACAGATCAGCTTCCACACCGACGAGCGGCTTTCGCTGGGGGAATTCGGCATCCAGGCGCGATTGATCCGGCCCGACGAGGAGGATCAAGGTCCCCCAGCGCCCGTTGAACAGGAAGAGCACGGCGAAACGATGATCTACAGCACCTCGGCGCGTACGCAAGGTCCGCTCGAAGAGTCACGTGCCACTCCCCGCCCCCCGCGAGCGCTGCTTGCGCTCGGCGACCGGCGACTAATAGTGCCGCCTAGCGGTGGCACAATTGGTCGCAGCCGCGACTGCGACGTGGTTCTCGATGACGCGGGGATCTCGCGGCGCCATGCCGAGATCCGCCCTGGCCCCGAGGGCTGGGCGGTTGCTGACCTGGGCTCGACCAACGGCGTGCTCGTCAACGGCCAGCAGGTTCGCGGATCGCAGTCGCTGCGGCCCGGGGATCGCGTCGAGCTGGGCTCGACGGAGATCGTGTTCGAACTCACGTGAACACACTCGAGCCTGTATCAGTGGCGCTGAAGTTCGGCTTCCTGGCCGTGCTCTACCTATTTCTCCTGTGGGTCGCACGTAGCGCGCGCCGCGATCTCCGCGGCGGTAGCGTCGGCGAATACGGCCACACCCCTCAGGACGCCGGCCACCCAGCCCCATCGATCCCGCCCGACGCCACCGGCCTGTACTCGGCGTCGGCGCTGGGCAGCGCCAACCTCGCACATCGCGAACCGCGACTGGTGGTCGAGCGCGCCCCCGGTCACGACCCGGGCATGATCTATGACCTTGACGGCGACATCGTGCTCGGGCGCGGCGACCGTGCGGAGATCAGGCTCGAGGACCCCTTCGCCTCCTCGCGGCACACGCGCGTGTACGAGCAGGGCAACATAGTGGTCATCGAAGACCTCGACTCGACAAACGGCACCTACCTCAACGAGGAGCTGCTGCAAACAGCCAGGCCGCTGCACCCCGGCGACCGGGTGCGCATCGGCGACAGCGAATTCGTATTCGAGGTCAACTAGCAATGGTTGACCTGAGCTGATGCTGCGTGTAGCTGAGCAATACGCCGGGAGTGACACCGGCCGCCAACGGCGTGCCAACGAGGACTCGCTGCTCGCCCGCTCGCCGCTGTTCGTCGTCGCCGACGGCATGGGTGGCGCGCAGGCCGGCGAGGTCGCCTCACGGATCGCTGTGGAGTCCTTTCAGCCCGGCCTGCAGGACGCGTCTCAGCCGGAGCTCGCGTTGGCAGCGCTCGCCCGCGCGGCCAACAGCCGTATCCACGAGCTCTCCCACACACACGCCGAGCAGGCCGGTATGGGCACCACACTTACCGCCGTCTATGTTGGCGAGCAGGAGGTGGCAATCGCACACGTGGGCGACAGCCGCGCCTACTGCCTGCGCGACGGCCAGCTGCAGCGCCTGACCGACGACCACTCGCTCGTTGATGAGCTAATGCGACAGGGCAGGCTCACGCCTGAGGAAGCGGTCGAGCATCCCCAGCGTTCGGTGATCACGCGCGCACTCGGACCAGAGGGAACGGTGGAGGTCGACACCCGCTCCGTCCGCGCCCGCCCAGGCGATGTGTACCTGCTCTGCAGCGACGGCCTCACGACGATGATCTCCGAGGAGCAGATCGCCGCTGTGCTGCTCGCTCATCCGGGGCTGCGCGACGCCGGCGAGGCACTGATCGCCGCTGCCAACGAAGCGGGAGGGCGGGACAACATCACCGTGGTGCTCATTCGCCTCGAGGACGTGCACGTCGGCCAAATCCCCGCACCTGAGGAGCATGCCACGATCGTCGGGCTCCCAGCCGTCTCCGCCCAGCCGCCTGCCCGCGCCCGCGTCCCGCGTGTAGCGCCGCCGGCAGGACCCGACTCCTGGGCTCGGCCGCGGCGACGCCTGCGCCACGCTGGCTTGATCGCGTTCCTGGCCACCGTGCTCGTGGTGCTCGGCTCAGGGGGCTACCTGGCATTTCAGTCGGTCTACTTCATCGGCACCAACAACCGTGGCCTGGTCACGATCTTCGAGGGCCTGCCCTATCGGCTGCCGGGCAACCTCTCGCTGTACAGCAGCCAGTACGTATCCGGTGTCAGCGCCTCGACGCTCAGCGCGGAAAAACGGCACACGCTGCTCGACCACTCGCTACGCTCCGAAGCCGACGCCGCGTCGTTGATCCGCAGCCTCGAACTGGAACAGCTCGAATGAGGATCGCGCGGTGAACCGCCCGATCATCCGTCTGTACGGCCTCGTCGCAGTGCTGTTCGCGCTGCTCGTCGCGTTCACCTCGCGCTGGACGATCTTCGAAGCCTCCTCGCTGCGCGAAAACAAGCTCAACGCGCGCTCGCTGCTCGAGCAAGAGCGCATCCACCGGGGCCCGATCGTCGCCGCCGACGGCACCGTCCTCGCCCGCGATCTGCGCGGAGCTGAAAGCACCTACGAACGGACTTACCCGACGGGCTCACAGTTCGCCAACGCGATTGGCTACTCCTACATCGACCCGGGCGCCACCGGCCTCGAGCGATTCCGCAACTCCGCGCTCAACGGCAAGAGCGCCACAAACCTACAAGCGATCCTCAACCAGCTGCAGGGTAAGGAACCGCAGGGCGAGAAGGTGGTCACGACGCTGAACACGGCCGCCCAGCGGGTCGCCAACACCGAGCTCGCAGGCGACCACGGAGCGGTCGTAGCCCTGGAACCACGCACCGGCGCCGTCACCGTGATGGCGTCCTCGCCCAGCTTCAACCCCAACGCGCTGCATTCGTCGAAGGGCTATGCGAAGGTCGCCGCCGACGGCGAAGACCCGCTCGTCAACCGCGCCCTCCAGGACGGCTATGCGCCCGGCTCAACCTTCAAGCTCGTGACTGCCACAGCCGCCATCGACACCGGCGCGTTCACGCCCGAATCGACGCTCAGCGGACGCAACGGCATCCCCGTCTCTGGCGTGCCGCTCGACAACGACGAGCACGAAAGCTTCGGGCAGATCACGCTCACCGAAGCGCTCGCCAAATCGGTCAACACCGTGTACGCCCAGGTCGCCGAACGGCTGGGCAAGCGGACGCTGGCGCGCTACATGAGCCGCTTTGGCTTCGATCGCAAACCGCAGCTGGACTATCCCGCCGAAGAAATGTCGGCCAGCGGCGAGTACGAAGGCGCACACCTGCTGGCCCCGACCAGCGCCAACGTCGATGTCGGGCGGCTGGGCATCGGACAGGACAAACTCGAGGTTACCGCGCTGCAAATGGCCGAGGTGGCGGCCGCGATCGCCAATCGCGGGCGGCTGATGGTTCCCCATCTGACAGCGCGGATCGTCGACGCCGAAGGGCGCACCGTGCAGAAGATCTCGCCGCACGTACAGGCGGTGGTGATGAAGCCCTCCACAGCAAAGGCCGTGACCACAATGATGGAGGCCGTCGTCAACGAAGGAACGGGCACGCCCGCGCAAATCCCAGGGGTGCAGGTCGCGGGCAAGACGGGCACCGCCGAAACGCAGATCGCGAACGCGATCAACAACGTCTGGTTCGTCGCCTTTGCCCCCGCTTCAAACCCGCGGGTAGTGGTGGCGGCAACGCTCAAGGGTGTACCAGGCTACGGCGCCGCGTTCGCCGCTCCGGTAGCCAAGGCGGTAATGGAGAGCCTGCTCCATGATTGACCCCGAGACGATCATCGACGGCCGCTACAGGGTGATCTCCCGCCTCGGATCGGGGGGTATGGCCGACGTGTACCTCGCACAGGATCAGCTCCTGGGCAGGGAGGTCGCGGTCAAGGTCCTGCACCACCACTTCGCCGAAGACCACGAGTTCGTCGAGCGCTTCCGCCGCGAGGCCTCCAGCGCCGCCGCGCTGTCGCACCCCAACATCGTCGGGATCTTCGATCGCGGCGAGTGGGACGGCACCTATTACATCGCCATGGAGTACGTGGCCGGGCGCTCGCTGAAGGCGATCGTGCGCGAACAGGGCCCGCTCGAGCCTGCGCTCGCGATCGACATCGTCATCCAGATTCTGCGAGCGGCGCGCTCCGCCCACCGTCGCGGTGTCATCCACCGCGACCTGAAGCCGCACAACGTGATCCTCGACGAGGAGGGTCGCGCCCGCGTAACCGACTTCGGGATCGCTCGGGCGGGTGCCTCAGATATGACGCTTACCGGCTCGATCATGGGCACCGCGCAGTACCTGTCACCGGAGCAGGCACAGGGGTTCGCCGTCAGCGCAGCCTCTGATCTGTACTCGGTCGGCGTGATTCTGTATGAGCTGCTCACCGGAGCGGTCCCGTTCGAGGGCGAGACCGCGGTGGCGATCGCCTTCAAGCAGGTCTCCGCAGAGCCGCGCGCGCCGAGCGAGCTGAACCCGTCGCTGCCGCACTCCCTGGACGCGGTCGTCCTGCGCGCGTTGGCCAAGGACCCCGCCCAGCGCTACGCCGACGCGGACGAGCTAATCGCAGCGCTGCAACGCGAGCGCGAGGCCCTGCCGGCGCTGGCCGGCGCGCCCGCCGCCACCGCCCACGAAGCCCACGTCTACCATGCTCCGCCGCCAACGCACCCGAGTACCGGCTCGCTGCTGCTCGCACCGGCCGCTGCTGGGCAGTACGAGCCGGAGAACGGAGCCTCACCGCAGGATCGCCGCCGGCACGCCCTGCAGTGGGGATTGGCTGCTGTGCTCGTGGCCGGCGCCGTGGTGTTGGCGCTGCTGCTGACGCAGCCGAGCAAATCGGTAGGGGTGCCGAATGTGACCGGCAAGACCGAACAGGCCGCCGGCGCCGCGCTGCGCCGCGCCGGGCTGAACCCCGTGCCCTCGCTCGCTTCAAGCACCAAGGTCGAAAGCGGCCTCGTGATCAGTCAGTCACCGCAGCCGGGCAGCGTCGCAAAGAAAGGAGCCTCAGTAAAGATCGTGGTCTCCGGCGGTCCCGCAAGCAAGTCACTCATGAACGTGGCGGGACTCAGCGCGTCCAAGGCCGCGGCCAAGCTACGCAAGGCGGGCTTCAAGACAACAACCAAGACAGAGCCAAGCAAGACGGTCACCGCAGGGCAGGTGATCGGCACCGAACCGCCCGCGGAAACCGAGGTGCAGGAAGGCCGCCTGGTGACACTGCTCGTCTCCAGCGGCCCCGCACCCATACGCGTCCCCGATGTGACAGGCCAGTCCCTGGAAGCTGCGGAGGCCACGCTGACCAACTCCGAACTTACCGTGGGCACGGTCACAAAAAAGGTCTCAAGCACACAGGCTCCGGGCACGGTACTCGCCCAGTCGCCGGCCAGCGGAGGCTCCCTGGGGGCTGGCGGCAAGGTCAATCTGACGGTTGCACAGGCACCCAAGGAAGTCGAAGTCCCCAATGTTGTCGGTGCGGCCGAAGCAGCGGCCGAGGCCGCGCTCAAGCACGCCGGCTTCAAGACCAAGTCCGAAGCGCACGCGACCACCGAACAATCCCAGGTAGGTGTGGTGATCGAACAAAGCCCCGCCGCGCCCTCACGCGCGCGTAAGGGCGCCATCGTGACGATCGCTGTAGGAGTCCTCACGCCACAGACCACAACAACCACGACCACTCCCCCGACAACGACTACCACGACCCCGCCATCCACGCCGCCAGCGCCCGAATGAGCAGTGGCGTGGGCTCCGACGAGCACGCCCCCGCCGAGCGACTTACCGTTGCGGTGCTCGCCGGTGGGCGCTCCTCCGAGCACGACGTGTCGCTCTCCTCTGGCGCGGCCGTATGCGACGGCTTGCGCGCCTCTGGGCACGAGGTCCTCTGGGTAGAGATCGGCCGCGACGGCGTCTGGCGCCACGACGGGCAGCCGCTGAGCGTCACGCCCGCGGCCGGGCTGCTGGGGGTTGACGTCGTCTTCCCAGTGCTTCACGGGCCGTTCGGCGAGGACGGCACCGTGCAAGGACTGCTGGAGACGCTCGACGTGGCCTATGTCGGCGCGGGTGTAGCCGCCTCGGCGGTCTGCCTGGACAAGGTGCTGTTCAAGGATGTGATGTCCGCGATCGGCGTTCCCCAAGTCGACTATGTGGGTGTGCGCATCGAGCGTTATCGCCGCGCCCGCGAGCGGGTGCTGAGTGACGTGGCACGGCTCGGCCTGCCCGTGTTCGTCAAGCCCGCGCACCTGGGCTCCTCGGTAGGCATCGTCAAGGTCACCACCGCGGACGGCATCGCTGCTGCCCTAAACGAGGCCTTCGCCCACGACGGCCTCGTGATAGTGGAGGCGATGGGATCGGGGACCGAGGTGGAGTGCGGTGTGCTCGGTGCTCTCGCCGACGGTGAAAGTGGCGCAGGCGAAGGGGCGCTTGAGGCGCTTGCCTCAGAGCCAGGCGAGATCGTGTTCGCCGGGGAGTTCTACGACTACGGCGCCAAGTACTCGCCAGGGGGCATGGAGCTGAAGATCCCCGCACGGATCTCAGCAAGCGCGAGGGAAGCAGTTAGGGAGCTCGCCGTCAGAGCGTTCCTCGCCGTCGGCTGCGACGGTCTCGCGCGCGTGGATTTCTTCGTCGATGGAGAGCGCGTTCTGGTCAACGAGCTCAACACGATGCCCGGCTTTACGCCCACCAGCGTCTACGCCAAGCTGCTCGCGAGCTCCGGTGTTCCCTATCCGCAGCTGTTGGACCGCCTATGTCGGCTGGCGCGTGAGCGCCACGCGCGCCAGCGCTCCTATAGCTACTGAGCGAGCACCGACCCACCGCCAGCCGCTAGGGCTACTTGAACAGCGTCAGCTCGGCAACAGTCGCCGATTCCATGCCAGGCGGCAGCGTCGTCAGCCAGATCAAGTAGTAGCGGTAGGGCTGACCAGATAGCGCCAGCGAGACGCGTTCGCCGTTGTGCACATCCGTGCTGGCGCCAACCGGTCCCTGCCAGCCCCGCCCCCCCAGCGGAGTCGAGTTGCCGTAGGGAAGTCCCAGCTGGATATGGTCGGCGACGTAGATCTGCACGCCGAAGCCAGGCGTGGAGGTTTGAATCTCGATTGCCTTGGCGAGCACCTTCGGCGCGGCGTCCAAGTAGATCCCAAGACCGACGCCGCCAGGCTTCTTGAGCGTGTCGTCGTAGTACTGCTCAGTGCTCCATGTGGTGTTGGGGTCGCCGTCGATCACGTTCCCGATCTGGTCACGATTTTCAGGCCCAGTGCCAAACGGGTTGTAGTCATGGGCAGCGGTCTGCGCGAGCTGGACCGGTTCCAGCCCACCGTGTGAGCTGACACCAGGCGCCACACCGGTGCCTTTGTGGGCACCGTCAGCGGCCGCGATGATCGCGATCGCAACGATCGCCGCGAGCAGCACCAGCGAGAGCGCCCAGCGTGCGCGATGGCGCATGCGCCACGGCAGGCGCCGGCGCACACCGCCGGGGAGGGTACGCAGCACGGTCGTGACCTCGCCGGTGGCTTGCCCCGACCGTGAGGCCTCGATCGCCAGCACCTCCTCGAGATCGGTGACCATGCTCGCGGCATCCGCGTAACGACGCGCGAGATCCTTGGACACGGCGCGCTCGACGACGACGGCGGTGGCCGCCGAGATCTCCGGGCGCAGTAGCTGAACGTCCGGCACGTCCTCACGCACGTGCTTCATCGCCACCGCCACTGGCGAGCTGCCGTGAAAAGGAACGTCGCCAGTGAGCATCTCAAACAGCACCACACCCAGCGAATACAGGTCCGACTGACCCGTTACAGGCTGCCCCAGCGCCTGCTCGGGCGAAACGTAGTCAGTGGTGCCGAGTACGCGCCCGGCGATCGTGAGACCTTCCTCGGTAAGCGTGCGCGCGATCCCAAAGTCCGTGATCTTCGCCCCACCTTCCTCGCTGATCAGCACGTTGTGGGGCTTGACGTCGCGGTGGACGATCTGGCGCTCGTGGGCAGCGCCCAGGGCACGCGCGATCTCGATCGTGTACGCGATCGCCTGCGGGATCGCGAGCCTGCCTTCGCGGCGGATGACATCCTTGAGCGTCTCACCGTGCACGTACTCGAGGACGATGTACGGGGTTGCGCTGCGCCCGTCGCCAAGCGTCCCCGTTTCGTCTGTCGTCGGCTCCTCGCCCGCGTCGATCACCGTAACCACATGCGGGTGGTTGAGCTGCGCAACCGAGCGTGCCTCCCTGCGGAAGCGCTCGAGCTGATCCGCGTCGGTGGCCGTATCGCGGTGCATCAGCTTGATCGCCACGGGACGCTCGAGCACCAGATCAAAGGCGCGGTAGACCGTCGACATACCACCCCGGCCGATCTCCGCGTCGAGTCGATAGCGCCCGCCGATCACGGTTCCAAGGACAGCCATCCGCCTCTATTGTGCGCGTCCGCGCAAGATCACCAGCACGGCCAGCAAACAGCGATACAGCGCGTAGGGCAGCAGCGCCCGCCCGCCGCTTAGTCCGCCGCGCAGCAACCGCGCGCTTGCCAGTGTGGAGAAGAACGCAGCACCGGCGCCTCCGGCAAGCGCTGCGCGCTGCTTGCTGGTGGGGGCTCTGCGGTGCAGACGCACGCCCTGCAGGATGCTCGCCCCGAGCATCACCGGCAGTCCTGCCTGCCAGGAAAGGGTCTGCGCGGCGCCGCGCGCGAACCCGCGCGTCCGCGCGGCGCTCAACGTGGCTCCATTGCGCGACACGCCCGGAACCAGCGCGCTCGCCTGGGCAAGCCCGAGCACAAGCCCATCGCACGCGGTTGCATCCTCACTGATGCGGCCTGCGCGCCCGCTGTCTTCGTGTGCGCTCGCACGTCCGTCCGCGACCGCCATCGCCATCGCACCGACGATCAGCCCAGCGGCGATCGTGCGCGGTCCGCCGAGCCGGCGCTCGATCGGGGCGCCCAGGGCGTATCCAGCGATCGCCGGCGGTGCGAGCGCCAGCGCCATCACCGCCGCGCGGCCGCGGTCGAGGCGTCCTGCCTCGTGCAGCAGCTCCTTGCGCATGGCAATTGCCAGCGCTGCCCCCGTCCCCGCATGCAGGGCGACCTCGAAGGACTTACGCAGCTCACCGTCCAGCTGCGCGTAGGGCCAGCCAGCCAGCCACGGGATCAAAGTCGTATGCGCCGAGGAGGAGACAGGAAGCAACTCGGCGGGCCCGTGCAGCAGGCCGAGCACCACCGCATGGCGGAGCGGGAGCGCGCCCTCAGCCGGCCGCATCGCTCGCCGGATCGCCTCGCCCGCGACGGCGCCGGCGTACGAGCGCGTAGACGATACCCACCACCACCAGGGCCACAATCACGTAGTCAACATACTCAAATCCCTTGCGCACGCTCGTCCAGTCGCCACCGAGCGCATGGCCGGCCACCGCCAGGCCGACCACCCACGGGATCGTGCCGATCAGCGAGAACACGGTGAAGCGCCCAAGCGGCATCTTCGCGATGCCAGCTGGCAGCGACACGAACGCCCTCACCAGCGGTATCAGGCGCCCGAACAGGACCGCTGACTCGCCATAGCGCTGAAACCAGCGATCGGCCCGGTCGATCTGGGCGGGGTGGGCGGGAATCCATTTAATCTTGCCGCTGTAGCGTTCGAACAGCTCAAGACGCCCGCCGCGTCCGACCGCGTAGGCGACCCACGAGCCAACCATCGTCCCGAGCAGGCCAGTGAGCACGACGCCGATGAGCGTCAGATGATGGTGGGATGCGCTCTGGCCGGGGTCAGCGACAGCGAAGCCGGCAAACAGCATCACCACCTCCGAGGGGACAGGGATGCACGCGCTCGCGATCGCCATCAGCACGAAGATGACCGGCAGCCCGCCGTCGCGCACGAGGTGCGAGGTTTCGTTGACGAGACTTTCAGATATCGAGGCCAGGACGAGCACGGCCGGCCAACGATACCGGCGATCAACCACGACGAGCGGGACTCGCGTCCGCGCTCCTCGTGCCCGGAGCGTTACCGTCCGTCGCGATGCTGGTCTGGATCGATCTGACGAACAGCCCGCACGTGCTCGTCATGCGCCCGGTGATCGAGCGCCTGCGCGCGGATGGTCACGACGTGCGCGTGACCGCACGCGACTTCGCCCAGACGATCGAGCTGTGCGAGCGCCTCGGGATCGCACACACGGCGATCGGCCACCACCGCGGCGAGCGGCTCGCCGCCAAGGCTGCCGGCCTGGGATCGCGCTCCGTCGCGCTCGTGCGCTGGGCCCGTGCCGAGTCCCGCGCCAACGGTGGCAGACGCTTCGACGTCGCCCTCGGGCACGGCTCCAATGATGTGAGCGTCGCCGCTGCCCTCCTGCGCATCCCGAGCGCGACGATGTTCGACTACGAGTGGGCAACTGTCCAGCACAACGTCAACTGCCGGCTGGCGCGCGCGGTGGTGGTACCCGAGGCGATCCCGCCCGCACGGTTGGAGCGCTACGGCGCGAAAGGCAAGCTGCGCGCCTACGCCGGCCTCAAGGAGGAGTACTACCTGGCCGACTTCGAGCCCGAGGAGGCGGTGCTGCGGGAGCTCTCGCTCGATCCTGTACGCCCAATCGTGGTCGTGCGTACGCCGCCTGAGGTCTCGCTGTATCACCGCTTCGAGAACGACCTGTTCGCGCGGGTGCTGGCGCGGCTGCGCACGGCCGCAGCGGAGCAGGGCACGCAGCCGGTGGTGCTGCCGCGCGTGGCCTCCCAGCGCGCGGAGCTACAGGGGGTTCCTGGCTTCGTGGTACCCGAGCACGCAGTCGACGCCCAGTCGCTGATCGCCTACGCCGATCTTGTGATCTCAGCGGGTGGCACCATGAACCGCGAGGCGGTCGCCTTGGGCACCCCCGTCTATACGACCTTCCAGGGCCGTATGGGCGCGGTCGACGAACGACTCATCGACGAACAGCGCCTACGCATGCTCACGGACGCCGAGCAGCTGGACCTGGGCAAGCGCACACACGCGAACGCCGTCTCGCGCGTGCGTCGTGACCCGGGCGTGCTCGTCGAGCTGTTGCTCTCGGCTGTCTCCCACCGCGCCATGTGAGCCCAGGCGGGCGCGCCGGAGTCGGGGCAGGCGCTTACAATCTGCGCAATGCGCCGACGGATCCGCTCGGCGGCCCTTCCCCTCCACCGTCACTCGCTGCCGCAGCTGGCAGTGGACGGGGCGCTGGTCGCGATCGCGTACTACCTCGCCTTCCAGCTGCGCTTCGACAGCGGCCCGCCGGTCCAGTACGCACACCTGCGCGAAGACACCGTCTGGTGGGTGCTGCTGGCGAGCCTGCCGGTGCTCATTCTCTCACGCGTCTACCAGCGCCGCTGGCGCTACGCCGGCCAGCGCGACTACGAGGCTGTCGTCCGCGCCGTAGTCCTGATCGTGCTGCTCAGCGTGGTCGCCATCGAGGTGCTGCGCCCGGTGTACCGCTACCCACAGGGCCATACGGTCGCGGTGGTGCTGCCCAACGGTGTGATCGTGCTGTTCGCGCTGCTCTCGCTGGTGTTCCTCGTCGGCGTCAGAGCGCTCGCACGCAGCGTCTACGAGCGCCGGCCGCTGGCTGGGTTCCGCGGTCGCAAGAGCGAGCGCACGATCCTGATCGCGGGCGCCGGCGAGGGTGGGCGGATGGTCGTGCGCGAGATCCTGCGCAACCGTGAGCTCGGGCTGCTGCCCGTCGGCTTTCTCGATGACGATCCGCTCAAGCTGCGCCTCCGGATCGATGGCGTGCGCGTGCGCGGCAACACCGAAGGCGATCTGCCACGCATCCTCGACGAGGCTGAGCCGGATGAAGTGATCATCGCGATTCCCTCCGCCCCCGGTTCGACGCGCGCGCGCATCGTGCGGGAGTGTCGTGCGCGCGGTATACCCGTGCGCACGCTGCCGACCGTCTTCGAGCTGCTGCAGACGCGTGGCGCGCTCGCCCGGCAGATGCGTGAGGTCCGCGTCGAGGACGTGCTCGGGCGCGAGCCAGTACACATGGAGCTCGAGCGTGTGGGCGCCTATCTCGGCGGCGAGACCGTGCTTGTGACCGGTGCGGGCGGTTCGATCGGCGCGGAGCTGTGCCGTCAGATCGCGCGCGTGGAGCCGCATCGGATCGTGTTGCTCGACCACGCCGAGGACAACCTCTTCTCGATCCAGCGCGAGCTCGAGGATGAGCGACACGTGCCGCCCTCGATGCTCGCCGCGGTGCTCGCCGACTGCAAGGAGGAGGAGCGCATGCGCGAGGTCTTCGCAGAGCACCACCCAACGGTCGTCTTCCATGCGGCCGCCTACAAGCATGTTGGTCTGATGGAGGCAAACCCGGTCGAGGCCGTGCGCAACAACGCGATCGGCACGCAGGTAGTCGCCCATGTCGCCGGCGAAGCGGGCGTCAGGCGCTTCGTGCTCGTCTCCACCGACAAGGCCGTCGCCCCCGCCACCGTGATGGGCGCCTCCAAGGCGCTCGCCGAGTTCGCCCTCGAGGCGGCCGATGCGCGCTGGGCGTCCACTACATACAACGCCGTTCGCTTCGGGAACGTGCTCGGCTCCTCCGGCAGCGTCGTGCCCATCTTCCGTCGCCAGATCGAACGCGGTGGCCCCGTGACAGTCACCGACGAGCGCATGACGCGCTACTTCATGACAATCCCCGAGGCTGTCCAGCTGATCATCCGCTCCGGCTCGCTGGCCTCCACGCAAGCGACGCAACGCCGGGGGGCCGCTGTGTTCGTACTCGATATGGGTGAGCCAGTCCGCATCGTCGAGTTGGCACGCGCGATGATCGACCTATCTGGCCTTGACCCGGACCGCGACATCGATGTCGAGATCGTTGGCCGGCGGCCCGGCGAGAAGCTCCATGAGGAGCTTTTCAACAGCTACGAGCGCCCGCGCGCGACCGACGCCGAGAAGATCCTGCTGGCCGAGCGGGAGCCTCTGGGCGTCGAGGAGGTGGAGTCGATGTTCGCCGAGATCGGGCTGCTGGTGCTCGAGGGCGACGCAGCGGGACTGGCGGCGAAGGTATCCGAGCTGGCTGCCGTGCGCGGAGAGGCACCGGCCGATAAACCCGACGAACGGCGCGATTCGCCTGCGCCCCTCGTACACTCCCCGCATTCATGACCGTTCTGCCGCTCGCGCTCTCGGTTTCGAGCACGTTCACCAAGATCGGTGCGATCGCCGCCTTCGCTGCGCTCGTGGGCATCGCGGTGCTCGCGCTGCTGGTCTTCTCTCAGGCCCGCGAGCTCAAGCGGCTGCGTGAGTGGGCGGGCCGTGCGCCCGAGCGCGCTGCAGAGCTCGAGCAACGCGTCAGCACCGCAGCTGCCTCCCGCGTGCAGCAGCCCGCCGCCGTGCAGCAGGTGCAACCGGTCCCGCGGCCGGCGCCGATGCCCTCCCAAGCCGCAGCCGCAGCCGCCGGCGCCGGTCCGCCCACGCGTGTGGCCAGTACGGTCACCGCGGCTGTTGCTCCCGCCAGCCAGCCGCTGAGCGCGAGCGGAGCCCCAGTGGCGCCCCCGCTTGGTGCGCCCGCAGTACCCGTGCCGGCGCCCACGCAGCCGGCGGCCGTGCCCAGCCAGCCCGGCACCTCGGCACCAGGGGCTCCCGCGAGCACAGCTCCGCCTGTCCGGCCGGTGCCCGTAGCCGCTCCAGGCGCTCCAGGCCAGAGCACTCCACCCCTCCAGGCGCCTGTGGTGCCCACGGTTGGCACCCCTGCCTCAGCTGCCGGTGCCGCCCAGAGCCGGGCTACAGCCGGGAGCCCGCCGCCGGCGCTACCGGACCCCCGGCCTCCCGCGCCAGCCACGGCTGCAGCGGCTGCTGCGGCAACGCCGCGCGCCCCGAGTCCGCCGCGTCCTGGCACGCCAGCCGCTGCCGGCCCCGCTGCCACCGTCTCGCCTGCCCAGCCAGTCCAAGCTGCTCAGCCTGCCCCCGTCCAACCCGTCCAACCCGTCCAACCCGTCCAACCCGTCCAACCCGTCCAACCCGCCGCTCGTCGGCCGCCTGCCCCCGCCGTGCCCGCGGCTGCCCGGCGCACCGACGCCCGCGCGCCGATCCTCTCCGAAGCGCGTAGATCGACATACACGGCGCAGCGCTCGCGGCGCCGGACGATCATGCTGATCGCAGGTGGGTTGATTGTCGTGGCGGCGGCAGTGGTGGTCGCGCTCACTGCGTTCGGCGGCTCCTCTGGGAGCAAAGCCCCCACATCAACGCTCGCCCCCACCAGTCACAGCGCAGCGACGCCCGCCAAGCACTCGCACAAGCCCGCCACGACACATCCAGCCACAACGTCCACCGTGAGCCCGGCGGAAACGACGGTGGCGGTGTTGAACGCCACCGAAGCGGAAGGGCTCGCGCACCGAACGGCCAGCGAACTGCAGCAGGGGGGCTACTCGCAGGCAACGGCGCTCAACGGTAAACCGCCAGGATCAGGCCAGGTCAGCATCGTCGAGTACGCCAGCGGCCATCAGGATGAAGCCGAAGGCGTCGCTCGAGCGGCGGGCGTGTCGCACGTGCAGCCGATGGAAGCAGCGGTCGCTGCGCTTGTGAGCTCCGCGAGCGTCGCCCTGATCGTGGGTGCCGACAAGGTCACGCAGAGCCCATAACCAGCTTTCTCGACATCCCCGCGCGCTCGAGCAAGCCGCGCGAGCACGGCATCACCCATGTGATCGACAGGGGGCTGTCGGTCGCTGAGGTCGACGGCCTGCTCGAGGTCGCTGGGGGCAGCGTCGATGTGGTCAAGCTCGGCTGGGGCACGGCTGTCGTCACCGCCAACCTGAAGCCCAAGCTCGAGCGCTTCGCGATGCACGGGATCCCCGTGGTCCTCGGCGGCACACTGACCGAGATCGCGATCCGCCAAGGACGGGTAGACGGCCTGATCGCCTGGCTTCGCGAGCTTGGCCTGCGTCACGTCGAGATCTCAGACGGCACGATCACGCTCGAGCCCGACATCAAGCGTGGGCTGATCGAACGGCTCTCCAAGGACTTCATCGTGCTGGCAGAGGTGGGCAGCAAGGACGCGGACTTCATCATGGCGCCCTACATCTGGGTCGAACAGATTGAACGCGACCTGGACGCCGGCGCGTGGAAGGTGATCGCCGAGGCGCGCGAGTCGGGAACGGCGGGGATCTACCGCGCCAACGGCGAAGTGCGCACCGGCCTGATCGACGAGATCGCGCATGCGGTCGATCCCGAGCGCATGATCTTCGATGCGCCGCTCCAGGCTCAGCAGGTATGGCTACTGAAGCGTTTCGGGACGGAGTGCAACCTTGGCAACATCGCACCCGCCGATGTGCTCTCGCTCGAGACGCTGCGGCTTGGGCTGCGCTCGGACACGGTCGAGCGCTTCGCGCTGGGCGGCGAGGATTGACCGACTCCACCGCCGGGGTGAATGACCGTTCGGCGGGCGGCCGGGTATCGGCCCCGGGCACCGATTCGCTCGCGCGGATCGTGTTCGTGGCGTTGGTGGTTGCCTGCTTCGCGGCATTCCTGATCACCCAGCGGCTCAAGCACACCCCGACCGCCGTCCAGGAATTCAAGCTCACACCGTTCTTCTCCCCTTACCCCACCGGGCACGTCAAACAGGCCGGAATCTCGTTCAAGCTTGCGCAGGCCGACGCAGTCACCGTGACGATCATCGATGCGGACGGCAACACCGTTGCAACGCTCGTGCGTGAGCACCCGATAGCGCGCTACAAACAGTTCTCGCTGCGCTGGAACGGACATCGGGGGACCGCCCACCGCTTCAGCACACTGAAGACCCCCAGGGGCCTGAGGATCCTCGTTCCCGAACCGCGCGGCACGATCGCACATGCTGGCGAATATCGCGTGCGCGTCGGCCTGCACGGTCATAGCTCGGTGCTCTCGCCACTGACCGTGACGTTGGTGGCTCCATGAGCACGGCTGCCACCGCGCTGATCGCGACCAGCTTGCCGAGCACACGCACGCTCGTCGTCGGCCTGGTGGCGGCGCTCGTCGTCGTGGCGGCGCTCGTCGCGCTGATGCGTCGCTACGACGACGCGTTCCCGCTGCTTGCCGTCTTTGCGCTCCCATTCAGGCTGCCCATCTCCGCCAGCGACAGGACGGTGAACCTGCTTGTGCCCCTGTACCTGGTGGTCGCTGCGGGAACGCTCGTTTACCTGCTGCCGCGGCTGCTGGCCAGGAGTAGCGCCGCAGGCGCCACCCCGGAGCGTCACTCGCCGCCCAGGGTCTCACCCGCCAGTCTGGGCTTCTGGCGATCGCCACGGGGCGTTCAGTGGCTGCTGTTCGCGACCGTTGGCCTGTATGCGCTGCAGACGCTCTACTCCGAGGACCGCGCCAAGGGAGCCGAGAACCTTGCCTTTTTCTACGTGCCATTCCTGCTGCTTTTCCTGATCTTGCGCGACGTACGTTGGACGCGTGAGCTGCTGCTGCGCTGCCTCGGCGTGGCAGTCGCGCTGGCCGTCCTGTTCGCAGGCGTCGGCTTCGTCGAGTACTACCGCAAGGAGCTGTTCTTGAACCCGAAGGTCGTGGCGGCGGATCAGTACGACAACTACTTCCGCGTCAACTCGGTGTTCTTCGACCCAAGCATCTACGGGCGCTTCCTTGCGCTGGTGATGATCGCGGTGACGACCGCCGTGCTCAGCGCGCGCGGATCAGCTGGAGAGCTGGCCACGAGCATCCGCGAACGCCGGCGCTACGTGCTCGCGGGAGCAGCTGTGTTGGCGTGGTTGCTGGCAGGGTTGGTGACGAGCTTCTCCCAGTCGAGCATCGCCGCGCTGCTGCTGGGGCTGGCGGTGTTGGGCTCTTGGTGCTGGGGTGTGCGCGCCACCCTGTCCGTGTCCATCGCTGTGGTGGCGATCGCCGGCGTGTTCGTCGCGCTCGCGCCCACCAGCCTGCACTTCGGTCTGAAGGGCTCCGGCGGCTCGGCCAGCAACGCGACCAGCGGGCGCACAACGCTCGTCTCCGGAGGCCTCGAACTGTTCGCCGATAGGCCCCTGGAGGGCTACGGTTCGGGGTCGTTCGAAACGGAGTACAAGCGCCACAGCACGATCGCCGCGGCAAGCTCTGAGAACGCTGTGTCGGCGTCGCACACGATCCCCATCACCGTCGCCGCTGAGCAGGGCGTCGTGGGCCTAGCCCTGTACGTCGCGCTGCTGCTCGCAGCCTTCATGGTCTTGTTCCGCGGCGCCGGGCGCTCGCCGCCGCGGATCGCGATCGCGGCGTGCTTCGCGGCGCTCGTGCTGCACACCTGGACCTACGCTGACTTTCTCGAAGACCCGTCCACGTGGACGTTGCTGGCGATCGGCTTAGCGCTGGCCGATGCGTAGGTTCTGAACCGTGCGCGGCTACCTAAAGCGCCTGATCACAACGGGCGCGGCCTACCAGTTCGGCGACATCCTGGCCAAGGGGCTGGCGTTGCTGACGTTGCCGCTGTACACGCGACACCTCTCAAACGAAGCCTACGGCGCGGCTGAAACGCTACTGACGGCGGTGATCCTCGTGAGCATCCTGCTGCGCGTGGGCGTCGGCGAAGCGTTCATCCGCTTCTACTTCGACGACGAGGATCAGGCGCGACGGGAGCGAATCGCACGCACCGCCACAGCCACCGTGGCGTGGACAACGACGCTTGCCTCACTACTGGCGGTCGTGTTCGCAGGCCCACTCTCGCGTCTGGTGCTGCCCTTCGAAGACCCGCTGCTGCTGGACTGCGCAGTGCTCGGCCTATGGGCGTTCACCAACCTGGAGATGGTCTACGCGCAACTGCGGGTGGACGAACGCAAGCGCGCCTACGTGTACGCGTCAGGGGCCAATGTGGCGATGACGGTGGTGTTTACCGTGCTCCTCGTCGTGTTCGCTGACCAAGGCGCGCGGGGCCTGCTGCTAGGCAATTTCGGCGCCTCAGCGGTTGTGGTCGTAGGCCTGTGGTGGGTGCTGCGACGGCGGGTGTCGCTGCGGGTCAGCCTTGCGGACCTAGGCGCGATGCTGCGCTTCGGCCTACCGACGGTGCCGGCGGACGCCAGCGTGTACGCGCTGCAGGTCGCCGATCGGCTGTATCTATACAGGGACTTCTCCCGCTCCGCCGCCGGTGACTACGCGATCGCGATCAAGCTCGCCACCGTGGTGTTCGTGGCCGTGCGCGGCTTCCAGTACGCATGGCCGCCGCTGGCCTACTCGATCGAGAGCGACGAGGAGGCCGGAAGGCTGTACTCGCTCGTCACCACCTATTACGTGCTGGCCACCGGTGTGGTCGTGTGCGCAGTGGAGCTGCTGGGGCGCTGGATGGTGCGCCTGCTCGCCGACCACACGTACTTCGACGCCTACCGCGCGCTGCCGTGGCTGGCACTGGGCTGGGCGCTGTATGGCCTGTACCTCGTGTTCGTTGCGATCTCCGCGCGTGCGCGCGTGACTTCGCGCAACTTCCCAGCGGCCGCTGCCGGCCTGGCGGTCAACGTCACGCTGCTGGTCGTGCTCGTCCCTGACAGCGGTGCCGGCCTGGGCATCGCCGGCGCTGGCATCGCGCTCTGCGGCGCCTACGTGGCGATGCTCGCAGTGATGTACCTGCTCACCCGCAGCCTGTTCAAAGTTAGCTTCGAATGGGCGCGTCTAGCGCAGCTGACAGCGATCCTCGCGGGCGTGGCCGTGTCGGGCGAGCTGCTGCTGCCGAGCCACGGGCTCGTGGGGCTCGTCCTGCGCGCCGTGTGGCTCGCACTCGTACCGGCCTTCCTTTTGCTCACACGCTTCTTCCACTCCCACGAGCGCGCGCAGGCGCGCTCGCTCGTGCTCGACGCCCGCGGTCGCGTGGCCGCCTTCCGCGCGGGGCACGGCGAAGTCGAGGAATACGCCGACGATCCCCTGCGCGACCTCTGACAGCCGTGGCCGTGGCGCAGGCGGCGTCCACGGGGTGTCTAGTCACGCAATCATTGGCTCAAGAATGCGGCTTTTGCGTCCGATGTCTGCCTTGTCGTGCCCGAACTGACCGTAAAGCCACCACGTCGAGCGGGCGCCAAGGAGCGCCAGCGGCGCGCCGAGGCGCTCAACCGCCACCGTGCTGACGCACGCGTTCACAGCCTGGCCGCGGTAGGCGAGCTCGCCTACCTGCGTGAGCAGCTCCGGCTCGCGGCGAGGCTGACGGCGAGGCTCATCGACAAGACCGACGCTGAGGAGATGGCCCAGCTGGTCGTCGACGAGCTGCACGAGACCTTCGCCTTCTATCTGGCTGCAATCCAGCGCCTGGACGATGACGGCGTGCTGCGCCTGATCGCCGGACGGGGACCGCTGGCGGAGGTGATGACGGAGTTCCTGTTGACCGAGCAGCCTGCGTCGGAGGGCGTCAACGGCAGGGTCGCACGCTCGGGTGCAACGGCGCTCGTACCCGACACGAAGACCGACCCCGACTACATCGTGCGCGATCCGCAGACCGACCCTGGCTCGGAGCTGGCGGTGCCGATCCTCGTGGACGGCTCCGTCTGGGGCGTGCTGAACATCGAGGCGACCGACGCTGGCGCTCTCGGTGAGCCAGACGTGGTGCTGATCGAGGCGATCGCCGCAAGCTTTGGCGTTGCCGTGCACCGCGCCAAGCTCGTGAGCGACCTGGAGGGCGCGTTCACGACAGCGCTGGCGGCGCTGACGAGCACGGTGGAGGCCAAGGACGACTACACCGCCTGCCATGGCGAGGACGTTGCTGTGCTGGCCGAGCGCGTCGCCCTGCGCATGTCGCTGTCGAACGCGCAGGCGCGCGACGTGCGCTACGCGGCGATGCTCCACGACCTTGGCAAGGTGGCCGTACCGAGCGAGATCCTGCTGAAGCCCGGTCCGCTGACAGACGAGGAGTGGGTGACGATGCGTAGCCACGCAGCGATCGGCGGCGAGCTCGTCGGCCGTATCGATGCCTTCGCCCACCTCGCGCCTGCGGTGCGCGCCAGCCACGAGCGCTGGGACGGCGGCGGCTACCCCGATGGCCTGGTCGGCGAACAGATCCCGCTTGCTGCAAGGATCATCTCCGCATGTGACACCTACGACGCGATCGTCACCGACCGACCCTACCGTCCGGCGCGCACACCACATGAGGCATGCGAGGAGCTCGGCCGCGTCGCCGGCACGCAGCTGGACGCAGATGTCGTACAGACGCTGATGCAGGAGCTCGACAGCGAGTAACCCCTGTTCGGCGCCTTGGCCCTCACTCGCCTGCGCCGCGGTTGTACTCTGCGGCCGCCTCGCGCAGGCCCTCGCCACGGCTGGGCATCAGCGTTGCGCTGACGTGACGCCAGTAGCGCCGCGGGTCGTGCCCGGGAAGCGCGAGCGCGGCGAGCGCGCGTATGCCGTAGCTCCAGGCGGTGAGCCAGCGCATCGCCCGCGCCTCAGCGGGCGAATGGTGCTTGCGCATGTACAGATCGCGTCCTCGTGCCAGTTCGACGATCCGCCGCTCTGGCACCGCGCCGGTGGAGAGCTGCTCGTGATGGATGGCCAGCGCCTGCGGTACATACAAGCTGCGCCAGCCCGCGTCGCGTAGCCGGCGAGCGAAGTCGACCTCGTCGGAGTACACGAAGAAATCAGGGTCCAGATAGCCCACCTGCGCAGCGGCGTCTCCCCGCACGAGCAGCGCGGAGGACTGACACCAGTCGACGTAGCGTGCGCGCTCGCCCCTGCTTTGCACGGTGTAGATGCGATGCAGGAAGAACGCTCCAGCAAGCGCTGTGGCGAACGTAGGAAACCGCCATGCGCATGCCTGCCCGCTCCCGCCGGGGCGGACCAGCCTGGCGCCGGCGCACGCCGCGTCGGGGTGATCCTCAAGCGCCTGCCACAGCGCGAGCGTCGCGCCTGGCTGCAGCTCAGAGTCCTCGTTGAGCAGCAGCGCGTAGCGGCCACGAGCGCGCTGCAGCAGCTCCGAGTCGTTCAGCGCCTTGCCGCGCCTGTGAGTCACAGCGATCGTCTCATCAACCGTCGGGTGCTCGCTTGCGGCCTGCGCGGAGCCGTCGCGCGAGCCGTTGTCGAGTACCAGCACCTCGGTTGCAAAGGGCAGGCTTCCCCGCTCGCGCGCGAGCGCGTCGAGCCCACGCACCAGCAACTCCCGCTGGGAGGTGTTCACGACGCAGTAGCTCAGCTCGATGTCGGGCACCTCGCGGCTTTCAACGTTGCTCGATACGCGAACGACGCTACTTGCCGGTCGTGCGGTGCATCGTCCCGCGCGCGTGACCGCGGCTTCCGCGCCCAGCTGTGCCTACGTCGCTGCCCTTGCCGCGAGCTGGTGGTGGGGTGCGGCGGATGAGCATCCGCAGCGCCCGGTCGGCGGGCCCCTCCGCGGCGCGCTCGCTCAACGTGCTCGGATGAACCGTGCGGAACCCAGGACCGCGGCTGGGGTCGAGCACAGCGACAACAACCTTGACCCTGCTCGGCGTGTCGAACACAATCCCATCGAGCTCCGGACCGCCGTCGGCGACCTTCACGAGCTCGCCAACGCTTGTCAGCTCCATCGACACAGCGTACTCGGCGCGCATACGCTCTAGCGCAATGCGCGTCCACATCGTCGACCCGTCGGCCTACACGCCGCCCTACGATCATGCCCTCTGCACCGCATTGGCTGGCGCTGGTGCCGAGGTGGAGCTGCACACCAGCCGCTTCGCGCACGGGCCCGTGGCAGTGGCCGATGGCTACCGGCGCCGGCAGGACTTCTACCGCGCCGCTGCGCATGTGCCCAACCCACGCGTGCGGCGGGCGGTCAAGCTGGCGGAGCACATCCCCGACATGCTTCGCTACCGACGCCACGCCAGCGCCGCTGACGTGGTGCACTTCCAATGGCTGACAGTGCAGCACATCGACGGCCATCTGCTGCCGCGCAGACGCTCCAGCGGTGGCTCCCGGCGCCCGCTGGTGCTGACCGCGCACGACATCCTTCCGCGCGAGGCCCGTCCGGGCCAGCGCCAGGCGCAGCAGCGCCTATACGACCGCTTCGACGCGGTGATCGTGCACTCCCAGCACGGCCGCACGCGACTGACGGACGAGCTCAGTGTCGCTCCGGAGCGGGTGCACGTGATCCCCCACGGCGCGTTTGCGCATCTCGCCGCAGCAGATGCGTCTGCCAGCGCCACAGCACCCCCATTCGAGACGGACCTACCGGTTGTCCTGTGCTTTGGGCTGATGCGCCCCTACAAGGGCATCGACCTGCTGCTCGAGGCCTGGCAGGGCATCAAGGGGGCGGAGCTGTGGATCGCGGGCATGCCGCGGATGGATATCTCAACGCTGCAGGCAATGGCCCCCCCAAGGGTTCGCTTCGTGCCGCGCTTCATCACCGACGAGCAGCTACCGCCCTATTTCCGACGCGCCGATCTGGTCGTTTTGCCCTACCGCGAGATCGACCAGTCAGGTGTGCTGTTCACGGCGCTTGCGTTTGGCAAGCCGCTGCTGCTGAGCGACGTCGGCGGCTTCCCCGAGGTGGCCGCCACGGGCGCCGCGCGCACGTTCGCAGCCGGCGACTCAGGTGCGCTGCACGATGCTCTAGGTGCGCTGCTGGCCGATCCTGCAGCGCTCTCCCAGCTGACCGAGCGAGCACGCGCTGCCGCCGCCGGACCGTACTCTTGGCGCGAGGTGGCACAGCGCACGTTGGAGCTCTATGACGAGCTGCTGGACGAGGATCGCCAGGCGTGACGCTCGCGCTGGAGATCATCTTCTGGCTGTCCTGTGCGCTGATCGTCTGGACGCAGCTCGGCTATGGCGCTGCACTGGCACTGTTCGCACGCGTGCTCGCCGCGCCCGAAGCGCCGGCGCCCGAGCGCGGCGGGCAGAGCCCGACCTTGTCGCTCATCATCGCCGCCCACGACGAGCAGACGGTGATCGCAGCGAAGGTAAGCAACGCGCTCGCGCTCGACTACCCGCGTGAGCTCCTGGAGGTGATCGTCGCCTGCGACGGGTGCACCGATGAGACCGCAGCGCAGGCCAGGACAGCAGGCGCGGATCTCGTGCTGGAGCTCGCGCGCGGCGGCAAGATACGTGCCCAGGACGCCGCCGTGCAGCGCGCCCGCGGCGAGATCGTTGCCTTCTCCGACGCCAACGCCCTGTGGGAGCCAGACGCTGCCCGCGCCCTGGTAGCAGCCTTTGCCGATCCGCGCGTTGGCTATGCGTGCGGCCAGGTGCGCTTCGCGCTCGCCGCAGACGCCGGCGCCCCTGGTGCGGGGGCTCGCAACCAGGAGGGCGTGTACTGGCGCTACGAGCTGGGGGTGCGTGCGCTCGAGTCGCGCCTGTCCTCGATCACCGCTGGCAACGGCGCCATCTACGCCACCCGTCGTGAGTCCTACATCGTCGTCGACCCAATCATGGGCCACGACCTGTCACTGCCGTTCAACATGGTCAAGCGTGGCCTGCGTGCTGTGTACGTGCCCGCCGCTCGCGCTAGCGAGAAGATGGTTCCCTCACTGGCGGGCGAGTTCGCGCGCAAGCGGCGGATGATGAGCCACACCTGGCCAATCGTGTTGCGCGGTGGGATGCTCTCCCCCCGCGGCTACCCGCCTGGCTACGCGCTGATGATCCTCTCTCACAGGCTGCTGCGCTACGCCACCGCGGCGCTGCATGCGGTGGCGCTAGCCACCAACGTCGCGCTCCTCGCCATCGGCGCCGGCACGCCGTATGCGGTCACGCTCGCCCTGCAACTGGCCCTGCTGATCGCCGCTGCGCTCGCCGGGATGCTGCCGCTGCGCCCGCTGCTGATCGCGCGCTACTACGTGCTCACCACAGCGTCGCTCGCTGCCGGGTGGTGGGACTGGCTGCGCCATGGGACCGAGGCGACATGGGCAGCGGCCGAGGGCACGCGCTGACGCCCGTCAGTCGGCCAGTGACCTACGCAGCGATTGCGCGCTCGATGTAAACCCCGGGACCGGATGCCTCCGGTGCGGGTTCGTTGTGTTCGCGCATGACAGCGAGGTGGGCTGTGAGGGCTGCTCTCATCTCTTGGATGCAGATGTCGATCGTGCTTCCCGTCGCCACACAGCCCCGGACGTCCGGAGACCAAGCCGAGTAGTTCGAAGGCGGACCGCCCTCGACAAGGATTAGATAGCGCTCGATCTCGATCATTGCCTCAGTCCTGCCTGGTTCATGATGCTTGCGTTTGTCTTGGGATGCAAGTCATCCCGTGGATGGCCCGCCACGGTGACCGTTCCGGGCTTTGTGGGGTGACGAAAGTGACGATGGCGTCCAGTCTGGCGAATCTGCCTCCAGCCATCGGTTTCTATGAGTCTGATCACGACGCGCACCTTCATGGCAGGCGACCCTATGACGGACTTGGGACGGTTCTCTGCGCTCACTGCCACAATCCCCGCGGTGATCCGCCGCGCCGTCGATGTGCTCGTGTCCGCTTGTGTGCTCGCGCTGAGCTCGCCGGTGCTCGCGATCGCGGCGGTGGCGATCCGCCTGGAGAGCCCCGGCCCGGTGATCTACCGCCAGCGCCGCAGCGGCCTGCACGGCCACGAGTTCGACGTGCTGAAGCTGCGCACGATGGTGGAGGGCGCGGAGCACAAAGGCGCGGGTTTGGCGATCAACGAGAACGATTCGCGGATCACGCGCGTGGGCGCGCTGCTGCGGCGCAGCTCGCTGGATGAGCTGCCGAACCTGGTGAACGTGTTGCGCGGGGAGATGTCGCTGATCGGTCCCCGCCCGACGCTGCCGGTGCAGGTGGCGCAGTACACCGAGCTTCAGCGCGGGCGCCTGGCGGTCAAGCCGGGCCTCACCGGCTGGGCCCAGGTCAACGGCCGCGCGTCGCTGCCGTGGTCGGAGCGGATCGAGCTGGACCTGTACTACATCGAGCACCGCTCGCTGGCGCTGGACGTGCAGATCCTGCGCCGGACGGTGGCGATGGTGCTGGGCGGCTCTGACCTGTACAAGGGGCACGCGGGCGGCTGGGAGGGAGAGCTGTGAGCGCTCCGCCTGAGCCGCCGCCGGGGCGCCCGGCGATCCTGCTGACGGGCGCGGGTAAGCGCTACGACATCGTGTCGTGCTTCGCCAAGCTCACCAAGACAGTTGTCGCTGATCCCTCGCCGTTGGCTCCAGCCCAGTACGCAGCGCATGTGCGTGTGGCGGTGCCCCGCATGGATGACCCCGAGTACGTTCCCACGCTGGCAAGCCTGTGCGAGCAGCACGGAGTGGGCGCGGTGCTGCCGCTGACTGACCTGGATATCGAGATCCTGGCTCGCGCCCTGGAGCAAGGACGGCTTCCCGCCCTCGTACCGTCTGCGGAGGTAGCCCGCGCTACGTATGACAAGTACGAGACGCATCTGTTGTTGGGTCGGCTGGGGCTGCCCTCGCCGCCGACCGTCCTGCCGGAGGATGATCTCGAGGCGCTGTCCTACCCGGTGATGGTCAAGCCCCGTCGCGGCTCGGGCGCGCGTTCGATCCATCTCGCGCGCGATCCGGCGCAGGCGCGCTTCTTCATCAACTACGTGGATGAGCCGACGATGGTGCAGCGTGCGATGAACGGCCCGGAGCTGTCGATCGACTGCCTCGGTGACCGCGACGGGCGCTGCGTGAACGCGATCCCTCGCACGATGCTCGAGTCCCGTGGCGGCGAGTCGATCAAGGGCCAGGTTGTCCGCGACGAGGAGCTGATCGAGCTGGGTCGCAGCGCAATGCAGGCGCTGGGCGTGCGCGGGCCGGCAACGATCCAGGTGTTCCGCGATCCAGATGTGGGGCTAGGGATCACCGACGTGAACACACGCTTCGGCGGTGCCTTCCCCGCACCGATCTACGCCGCGCTGCCTGGGCGCACATACCCCGAGCTGATCGTGCGGATGGCTGCTGGTGACACAGTGGAGCCACACGTGGGTGAGTTTCGCGCGGGTATGACGTTCACCCGCTACTACTGGCAGCTCGAGCTCGATGAGGCGCTGCAACCGACGGGACGCGACATCGCGTAGGGCTAGAATTGGAGATCGTGGCCACATCGCTCGTCGATTCTCCGCCCGCTCCGGCCAACGGGCAGGCACCGCCGAACGGGTCCGCTGGGACTCCGCCCGAGCCTGCCGGCGCTCCCTTGCCGCCCCCCGCTGCTGAGCGTCGCTGCACGAAGTGCACGGCGCCGATGGAGGCAGGCCAGGAATGGTGCCTGCAATGTGGTGCTGGCGCGCCAGGCAGTCTCGGTTCGCCGAGCTGGCGCTCAGCTGCGGTGGCGCTCGGTGTTGTCGCTGTGCTCGTGCTGGGCGCAGCTGCCGCCGCGATCGCGGCGCTGAGCAAAGGGGCGCCCAAGGCGCACGTGGTGACCACAACCGTCGCGCAGGCAACCGTGCCCACGACGACCACGCCAGCCACCACGCCTGTCACGCCGGGGGCTGCCACGACTCCCAATGCCAAAACGGGCCTACCACTAGGTGCGGTGAAACCACCCAAGATCCCGCTCACGGCGGTCACGCCGAAAGCTTCCGAAAATGTCGCCAAAACCCCCCCGGCGCAAGCCAAAACGCCGACGACGACGAGCACGACCCCGTCGGCACCGGCGAACAGTGGCACGGGGGCGAACGGCGAACGTACGAACGAAGAATCGCAGCAGAGCGCGATCCTGCTGGACACAAATGCAGCCACCACGTACAACCCCTACAACTATCCCGCCAGCTGGTTCGGCGACCCGAGCCTGACGATCGATGGTGACCCGTCGACGGCGTGGACCGCGCAGGTCAACCCCACCACCGCTCCGTCGCTGGCGGAGGGGCTGCTGATCGACCTGAAGGCGAAGGAGAAGGTGGCTGTGCTGCAGCTGGTCACCTCGACGCCCGGCATGACCGTGCAGGTCTATGGCGCAAACGGCCACACTGTGCCAGCGTCGATCACCGATCCCGCATGGGTTCCCCTGAGCGCGTTGAAGGTGGTCAAGAAGAAGCATCTGCGCCTCAAGCTTCGCGATGCTAAGAAGGCATTCACGTTCATCACCCTGTGGGTCAGCAAAGCACCCGCTTCGTCGATCGGCACCCCGGAAGCCCCGGGGCACGTCGACATCAACGAAGTCGAACTGTTTCCGGCGAGCTAGACGGAGCGTTGACGCGCGGCTTTGGCTGGCGCGCGCCTTGCTGGCGAGGTTTTCGTAGGCGCTGGCTTGCTCGCTCGGCGTTTGGTGACCGCTGCGCCTCTACGCTGACGCTCGGTGGGCTTAGCCCAGACCTCGTCCAGGAAGTCAGCGATCTCTCCGGTCAGCCGCTCCGGCTGCAGGCGCAGCTCCATCAGCGAGTTGGCCTCGAGCAGTCGAGCATTGGGCATCTCCTCGGCGAGCATGCCGGCGTCGGAGAACGGATGCACGGGATCGCGCTGATGGCCGAGCACGAGTGTGGGCGCGGTGAACGTGCGCCGCTCGGCGCGCGGTGGAGCGATACGCCCGAAGAACAGCCCCTGCAGCAGCGCACCTCCGGGCCCTGGGTCCTGGCGCACGATGTCGAGCATGACGTTGCCATAGAACGGCAGCAGCTGGCGGGGCATCGCGCGGGTGGTGCGCGCGAGTAGCTTCATCACCGGCTCACCAAAGGTCAATGCCACCAAAAGCGGCGTAAACGCCAGCGCGCTCCACAGCAGGCCGTTGTCCAGCACGGGCATCTCGATCACCAGCCCGCGTAGACGCTCGGGGTTGTGCGCAGCGATCTCCAGCGCGGCATTGGCGCCCAGCGAGGTGCCCATCACCACCGCCTGCTCGATCTGCAAGTGGTCCATCAGCGCCACCACCTGCTCGCCGCAGGCTGCCATCGAGTAGCGCCACATGTCACGCGGGCGCTCGGAGGCGCCGTGCCCGAGCAGATCGATCGTGATCACGCGGTTGCCGCGCGCGGCCAAGTCTTCAGCCAGCGGCCGGTGCATGTTCTGGGACAGCAACAACCCATGCAGCAGGATCAAGGTGCGCTGAGATGCTGAAGCGCTACGTGCGGTGCGTCCACGCACGCCCGCGGCTGTCACCGCCGCTGGGCCGCCACCGAACTCGGTGAACGCGATCTGCTGTTTGTCGAACTCGAAAAACGGCATACAGGCAGCCTACTACCCGCTTGGCTGCAGTCATAGACGCGCACCACACCGCTCATCAACCTGCAGCCGTCTCGTCATAGACGCCTATGGCGCTACTAGGCCCCGCGCGCTAGCTTTGGCTGCGCAGACAATCCCCAAGCTAATCGCCAGGAGTAGAGCATGGCCAAGCAGCCCCGCATCCTCGCTGGACAGACAGCGCTCATCACGGGTGCCGCGCGCGGCATCGGACGCGTGACCGCCGAGGCGCTGGTGCGCCGTGGCATGCGCGTTGCGATCGCTGACGTGGACTTCCCGGCCGCCAACAGGGCCGCTACGGAGCTCGGTGCGAGCACTGTGGCGCTGGCGCTGGACGTGACCGACCGCGCTTCCTTCGCCGCCTGCCTGGATGCCGCCGAAGCGCAGCTCGGGCCTGTGGACGTGCTGATCAACAACGCAGGCATCATGCCGATCGGCCCGTTCCTGGAGGAGGACGATGCCACTGCGACGCGGACGATCGACATCAACGTCCACGGCGTCATCCTCGGCATGAAGCTCGTGCTCCCACGAATGCTCGCCAGGGGTCGCGGTCATGTCGTGAACATCGCCTCCCAGGCAGGGAAGTACGGGTTTCCTGGAGGCGCAACCTACTGCGCGAGCAAGGCAGCGGTCATCAACCTCAGCAGGGCGGTGCGCAAGGAACTGCGTGGCAGCGGCGTGGAGATCTCGATTGTCAGTCCAGTGGCCGTCAACACCGAGCTAGGTCTCGGGCTGGCGGAGCCGCGCCAACGTCAGTTCAGGAAGATCGAGCCTCAGCAGGTGGCCGAGGCGATCGTCGAGACGCTGCAGCTACCGACCTTCGATGTGCACGTGCCCAAGACGCTGGCCGTTAGCGAGCGGATCTCGGCGCTGCTGCCGGTGTCCATCCAGGATGGGCTCTCGCGGTTGGCTCGCGCCGATGCGGTGCTCTCCCAGGCCGATAGCGCCGCCCGCGCTCGCTATGAGCTGCGCGCGGCACGTTCTGAGCCCGCGCTCGAAGCAGCGCCTGAGCGCCCGCGGATCAGCCGGCGATAAGCCAGTCGGCGATCAGCCCGCCAATCAGCGGCCCCTGATCCTCCTGCAGGAAATGGCTGGCGTTCTCGATCGTGTGCGGCACAGCGCGTCCGATCGACTTGGCAAAGCGCTCCGCGGTAGACAGCGGCAGGATCGGGTCGGCGTCGGCCCACAGCATCAGCGTTGGGCGGCGATCATCGCGCAGCGCGGCGTGCACTCGCTGCCCGGCCTCCGCGCCGGGGGCATCGGGCGTGCGCGGGATCATCAGCGGAAACGCGCGCGCGCCAGCCTTCGACGCGGCGTTCGGGTAGGGCGCGTCGTAGGCCGCGATCACCTCGTCGCCGGGGTCGGTCTTGCAGGCGCCGCGCACGAGCATGCCAACGGGCAGGTCCTCCGTGCGCGCGACGAAGTCGCGGAAGGCGACCCATGCATCGCTCATCTTCTGGTGGCCTGTGAACAGGCCCGTGTCCAGGATCACCAGCCGCTCGATCCGCTCCGGGTGCTCGACCGCCAGGCGCAGCCCGATCGGCCCGCCCCAGTCGTGCACTACAGCCGTCGCCCCGCGCACATCGAGATCCTCGAGCAGTGTGCCTGCGAGCTCGACATGGCGCTCGTAGGTGTAGAAGTCGATGTCGCTGGGCTTATCCGAGCGCCCGAAGCCAGCAAGGTCCGGCGCGAGGCAGCGAAAGCCAGCGTCGCGCACTGGCGGGATCACCTTGCGCCACAGGAACGACCACGTGGGCTCGCCATGGAAGAAGATCACCGGCCTGCCTTCGCCCTCGTCGAGGTGCGCCAGTCGGAGACCATCGACGTCGCGATAATGCGCGGCGAAGGGGAACTCCGGGAGTCCCTGCAGCGCCTCCTCGGGCGTGCGCACCACCTCGCTCATCTACCCCTAGCATAACGGTGGTCACATCGGCTAGGCTCGCGCCGATGCACACGCTCGCCCTTCAGCTGGCGCCGGTGCTCGCGGCGGAGAAGAGCAAGCTCCCGTTCTACATAGCGGGAGGGATACTCGTCGCGTGGGCGCTGTTGCTATCGCTAGGGCTGGGGCTGCGCAAACCTGATTTCCCCGGCAGCCTGGCCGGTCAACGCGCAGTGATGGCGATCAGCGTGGTACTCGTCCTCGCCGCGGTCTCCACCGCTGTGCTCACGTCGAGCTCACCCGCCAAGGGCCGCACGCCGCCCACCCAAACACAGGAACTGGCACCCGTACCGGTGGTCTCCGCCCCGGTGCCCGCGGGCTCATCGAATACCACGAGCCAGCCCTCCGCCACGACTGGCACGCCCGCGCCCGCCTCCTCGCCGGCAGCGGGCAAAGCGGGCAGCTCGCTGACGCTTGCGGCTGATCCCGCGGGCGCGCTCGCCTACAACACAAAGCAGCTCAGCGCCAAGGCGGGAGCGGTGACGATCACCATGACCAACATGTCACCGCTGGAACACAACGTCACCGTTGCCGAAGGCAGCAAGGTCCTTGGCGCTACGCCAACGTTCAAAGGCGGCAGCATGAAACTCACACTGCAGCTGAAGCCGGGCAAATACGTTTTCTACTGCTCCGTTCCCGGCCACCGTCAGGCGGGCATGGAAGGGACGCTGAACGTCTCATGAAGCTGTACGTCTGCTGGGGCACGTTTCCCACGCCCCGCCCAGGCGGACACCCCTGCGCCAATGCCTACCACGCGCTCAAGGACGCTGGGCACGACCCGGAGGTGGTCAAGTCCTACGGCCTTGGTTTGTTGCCAGGCGTGTTCAACCAGACGCGCGGGCGCCGGGAGGTGCAGGAGCTGACCGGCCAGCGCTTGGTTCCCGCCCTAGTTCTCGACGACGGATCCGTGATCGATGATTCCCGCGCGATCGTCGACTGGGCGCGAGCGCACCCCGCGTAGCGCCGGCGGTAGACCACGATCTTGGGAGCAGCGCGGCGCTCCGCGAGCATCCGCGCGGAGCCTGCGTCCGCGCGTGCGGCCGCGTTGCCCAGGGCGATCGCCAGCATCGCACTGAATCCCATTACGCCAAGCGCTGAGGCAACGACGATGGTCAACAAACCACCCCTCCTGCTCCCCTGCGGTCAACTCCCGCCAGGACCCTCGCACACCTCCCGGACAGCCGTCCAGACCCCTGCGCGCGAAGACCCCGCTAACACCGTAGCTTTCTGCATGAGAAGGGCAGACTCCTTCCGGGCAGCGGCTAAAAATCCGAGTGAAGGGAACGCGCTATGGACGTACTGACAAGGCTAGATGAGCAGCGACGCGCGGTGAATGTGCTCGAGCACCCGTTCTATCAGCGCTGGAGTGCCGGTGAGCTAAGCGCAGGTGAGCTGAGCCTGTACGCAGGCGAGTACCGCCACGCGGTGGTCGCGCTGGCAGCGGCCTCCGCGCAGGCTGCTGAGTCGGCGCCAGCGTCCGAGCGGCTCGGCTTGCAACGTCATGCCGAGGAGGAGACTGCGCACGTGGCGTTGTGGGAGGAGTTCGAGCGGGCCGTGGGCGGGCGGACGCCGGGGGAGGAGCCGGCGCTCGCGCAGACACAGACGTGTGCGCAGGCATGGACGGCCGGTGAGGACTTGCTCGAGCGGCTCGCCGTGCTGTACGCGATCGAGGCTGGCCAGCCAGAGATCTCGACAACGAAGCTGGAGGGGCTCGCCTCCCACTACGGGTTCAGCGAGGAGGGGCCCGCGACGGAGTACTTCAGGGTTCACGAGCTACGTGACGTCGAGCACGCCCGCGACGCACGAGCACTGATCGAGGAGCTAATGGCCGACGTAGAGGACCCTGAGGAGCAGGCGGACAGGATGGTAAGCCGTGCAAGCGCCGCGCTGCGCGGCAACTGGCTGTTGCTGGATGGGGTGGAAGCGGGCTCCTGACGTCCTTGCCGGGCGGCTGTCGGGTGCCTGCGTCCTTGGTGGTTGACTGCCGTGGAGCAGATGTTCCGTTGCGGGCACCGTATAGCGATGGTTATACGGTGCCCGCGAGGGTCTAGCGAAACTGTGGATCCCGCTCGTAGAGCGAGATCGGGGAGGGCGGCTTAATGGAGGCACCCCATTTGGTTCTCGCGGCTACCCCAAGGGCGGCGCGTGATGAATCCTCCGCCGCTATGGCAGGAGGTCGGCGAAGTCTGTGATGACCGCGCGGACCTGTTCGATCGTCTCAACGACAGTGGCGCGTCCGAGTGGGTCCGGCGGCTCACCGAAGGATGGATTGAGGGGCGGTGTTCGATGCATCTCCACCTTCGGATCAGGGCCACCGGCGGTGAAGCGGACGCGCACGACCTCTGTCTCGCCTACGAGGCGCTGCCCCATCTGCAGGCGGGGTTCGACGGCCTCAATACGCGCTCCGTGCGTGTACGTGATTTTGAGCGAGTCCATCATGAACAAGCGGGGAGCACCGACGGCGGTGACGTGGACGGCGCGGTGCTTGTCGAGGCGGTTGAACCAGTGCAGCAGGCCAAGCCCCAACGGCCGCTGTTCCTGCGTGCCCACGTACGGCTGGTGGCGGCGCATGATTGCCCTGGCGTCTTTCCCGACGTACTTCGGTGTCTGCAAACTCTTGAAGTCGGAGGGGTCCTTCGCCAAGGGGAAGGCGATTACCCCGGCGTTGCCCTCGGCTTCCTCCAGCCCGATGCATTCAACCGCCTCCCGCCACGCGAGATGGTCGAGCGCGCTGCGCAGATCATGCGCGACCTCCCCGGCCATGATGGAGAAGCGTGGCGGCGGTGGTGCCGTGAAGTCGATGTAGATGCTGTGCCACGGCGGGTCTGTCCGGTCATCTACCCGACTGGGCCAGGGATTCGTGTCCAGGAACGTGCGCCATTCGTCTGCGAGAGCTTTGAGCAGTTCCTCGGCCCTATCAACCTTGGCGATGCAGCCGTCGATAGTGGCTTGATCCACGCGCGCGAGCCTACGCCGCCTGTGCGGCGAATGCCAAGCCCCGTCCCTGATTCAGCGCCGAAGTCAACTGAGACAGGATCGTGAGGTTCGCGTGAAGCTGCACGCGCTCGATTCTGCGCACGCGGAGCGGCCCGAGTCCCCATTCATGCTTGAGCCTGCCAAACGCCCGCTCCACGGAGCCACGGCCACGATAGAGAGCGCCCCATCGCTCTCCGTCACGCGGGATCAAGGGTTTCAGGCGGTTCGCCTTGAGCCAGATCGACGCGGGCGTGCATTCCCCGGTGGGGCAACGCCACTTGGTAGCTCCGCGTTTGCGATCCGCCCCGGCGAACGTCCACGTCCCGTGCTCGCAGTCGGGTGGCCCGTCCTCGCCGCGCTTGACATCGGTTGTTTGGCGCAGCGGGATCACCGGGGCGATACCCCTCGTCATGCAGTCGAAGTAGCTGACGGCATGGTCGTAGCCCTTGTCCATCGCGCACGTTTCAGGGTCGATCCCGAGCGTGTGGAGCTTGTCGAGCAAGGGCGCGACGGCCTTCGTTTCGTTCGTGCGCGCCGTCTCGACCCTCCACGCCAGCGGCAGGTCTGTCTTGGAGCAGACCGCCATGTGCAGCTTGTAGCCATAGAAGCCGCCGCCCTTGCGTGTGGAGATCGCCGAGCGGTGCCCCCACGAAGCGTTCGGGTCCGCGCGCTCCTCGGGCTCCAGCTCATCGATGTTCATGCCCTTCGCATAGGCGGGCATGTCGGACGCGTCGATCGCCACATCCCAGCCAAACAGCGGGTTGGCCTTCTTGAGCGCCCGGATCACGTCAGCGATGCACCGCTCCAGCATGGGGGCGTGCTCGCGGAGCTTCGCCGTAAAGCGATAGCAGGCGTACACGGACGGAGTTTCGCCATTGGGGGCTATCACGGCCGCGAGCGCCGAGTGCTCTCTGACGAGCGCCACGGTGCGTGTCCACGTCGGCAGGCTGTACAGCGACTTGGCAAGCGCCATGCCGATCATGGCTCTGAGCGGGTAGCCGGGGCGGCCGGTCCAGCGGGTCGCTTGCAGCTCGTCTATGAGTCTGGAGACCTCTGGTGAGGCGAGGATGTCCGACAAGTTCTCGGCGACGGATCGCCGTGCTACTTTCGTGGTGGTCACGGAGCGCTATCTCCTTGATCCAGACCCCCGGAGGTTGGCGCCTCGCGGGGGTCAATTTTGGCTCTAGTAAAGGCAAAACTACCGGTCGGGTCGGACGTAAAAACCGCGCATTTAGTCGGGGGGGGGCATCCCCCAGCGATGGTCCGGGCGTAGGCTGATCCGATGCGTCACGAGGACAAACGAACAGGCGCGATCAGCGTGGCCGGAGTCGGCGTCCCCGTTCTGCTCTGGGTTCTGGGGGAGCTAGAAGTGCATCCGCCCAAGATCGTGCTCTACGCGCTGTTGGTCCTCTCGGCGGTCATGATCGTTGGGCCTTGGCTCGTTATCGGACGCCATCATTGGCGGGAGCGCGGGCGGCGCTTGGTGCGTGGTACCGAGTTGGTGCCCGCAGCATCGACCATTCAGCGCGGAAAGGATTTGTGGCGCGAGATCGGAGCCGAACAGATCACGTTCAGGGTCCAACCTTGGAACACGATGCTCGGCATGCTTCTTCGCAATCGAACTGCCGAGGTCGAGAGATGGGCCACCGCAGCGGGCAGCACCAAGGCGGTCCCTACGGCCCCCGATGGGAAGCCGACCGAGATGGACTATGCGCATCTCATCGCCTACGTCAAAGAAGTGACCGACGCAATGGATGCCCCCGCCGATAGCCTCCGTTTCAGTCTCGAACTTCCACGCAAGGAATTGGACGCCCTACACGGGATCGTCCAGAGCGACGCGGGGATGGTCAATGTCCCGCAGGCTCGCGGGAAGCTCACTGAGATAAGCGCGGGCGTCAAACGGGTGCTCGCGTACTCGCCTCTACTGAGGGTCTATGAAGCCGATCCGCCGCTCCCCGAGAAGCCGCTCCAGGGACAGCTCATGGACCATGACGAAGCCCTTTTTGAGGCCGAGCTTCAACATCGGCGAAACATGCTGGCCGAGGTCATGGATCGCCTCGGCGAGGGGGCATCGTGAGCGCCACGCCCAACCCTGCGACGTGGCGCTCTGACGGCTTCTCAGACGACGTGGCCGACCATCTGCACCATGCGGAAGGCGGCCGGGGTCGCGAACACGTAGCCGTCGCTGGTGCGGTTGAGCAGGCCAGCGCAGACCAAAGGCCGGACGATGGCGGCCGGGTCGCCGGTTTCCAGCTCGCGGCCGATGTCGGCCAGCGACCAGATTGGCGGATGGTCGCTTGGGTCCGTGAGCAAGTAGACGGTTTCGCGGTCCAGCACGTCGAAATCGCGGCCGGCAGGGATAGGCTGGTCTTGCATGGGAGTTCACGCTCCTGTGTCACGGCCGGGGGGCAGTTCGCGCTGTCGCCCCGGCCAATTTGTATGGAGCCGCTGACGCTACGCTCTCCCGGCAGGACCAGGGCGAGTTTCGCTAGCCGTTTCGCCACACCCTCCCGTCGTGAGCGGCGGTGCGGATAGGCGCCAGGCGAACAGAACGGCGGCCACAGACGTGGCCAGGTTGAGGCTTGAAACACCTGCTCGCATGGGGATGGCGATACGCGCGTCGGCGCTGGCGAGCAGCTCGGCGCTGAGGCCTTGGCGCTCGGTGCCGAACGCGAGCACAGCGCGCGCTGGCAGCTTTGAGGCCTCGAACGGATCGCCGTCAGGATCGAGCGCGAGTAGCGGCCGATCCTGCCCACCGAGACTGTGGAGCTCCTGGATCTCCTGGAGGCGCTGAAGTCGCGCCACTGGCAGGGCGTAGTGCAGGCCGGCGGCACCGCGCAGGGCGTCGGGATGCCAGGGGTCGTGGCTGCCGGTGCTCAGTACCCCGGCGATGTCAGCGGCGGCGGCTACCCGCACACAGGCGCCCATGTTGCCGAGATCCCGGGGGTCCTCGAGCAGCACGACTGGCGCGGGACGCGTGTCGGCGAGCATGGCGGCCCGGTCAACGGATGGACGCTCAGCCAGCGCGATCACTCCTGTTGCAGGCGCAAGCGGCGCGAGACGGTCGAACACAGCGGGGTCGATCTCCCGCGCGAGCGCGAGTAGGCGGGCGCTGAGCTCGGGCGCAAGCTCGCCGGCTAGACGCTCTAGCTGGGCGGCGTCGCGGGTGAGGACTTCCAGCACCGTTGCGCCAAAACGCAGGGCATGCTTGAGCGGGTGAAAGCCTTCGAGCACCGCAAGCTCAGGATCGCGTCGTGCACGCCCGAAGCGCGGGATGAGCGAGCCGTCCTGCACGCCTCGATGATCGCACGCCGAACCTTCCTGGGCAGGGCATAGAGTGCTGGGTGCATTGAAGCTCGAGGGCATACACCACATCAGCGCGATCACCGGCGACGCTCGCGGCAATGTCGAGTTCTATACGGGAGTGCTCGGCCTGAGGATGGTCAAGCGCACTGTCAACCAGGACGAACCGAACATGTATCACCTGTTCTACGGCGATGAGCATGGCTCGCCGGGAATGGACCTGACGTTCTTTGAGTATCCGGGGGCTGCCCGCGGCATCGCTGGTGCGGGGATGGTCCACCGCATCGTCTGGCGGGTCGCCTCACGAGAGGCGCTGGAGTTCTGGGAGGAGCGGCTTGCGGGGCACGGCGTCAGGGCGGAGCTGTCCGGTGGGAGCTTGCTGTTCGCGGACCCTGAGGGCTTGGAGCACGAGTTTGTATACCCGGCGGTTGAGGATGAGCCGCTGAGCGCCTCGGCGCCGGATATTCCCAGCGAGCTAGCGCTGCAGGGCTTCGAGGGCGTTCGTGCGTACAGCACCGCGCCGGCGCGCAGCGAGCGTCTGCTGGGCGAGGCAATGGGCTTCACGCGGAGCGGCGGGGAGCACTGGGAGGCGCGCGGAGATCACAGGGGCAGCTTCTACGCCTACGATCCTGCCCCGCCGGAGATCAACCGGACGCAGGGCGCAGGCACGGTGCACCATGTGGCGTTTGCGGCCGTTATGGAGGATCTCGAGACTTGGCGAACTCGCGTGGCCGAGGCGGGCGCCCGCCCGACACCGGTGATCGACCGCTTCTACTTCAAGTCGGTCTACTTCTTGGAGCCCAGCGGGGTGCTGTTTGAGATCGCAACAATCGGCCCTGGCTTCGCGGTGGACGAGGATCAAGCGCATCTCGGTGAGGGCCTGTCGTTGCCGCCGGCCTTCGAGCCGCTGCGCGAGAAGCTACAAGGCACACTGACGCCGCTGCCCTACCCGCCCGCATGGCGCGCGGACGCAGCCAAGTAGAGCGCTAGGCAGCGGCGCTGCCAAGCCGGCGTGAGCGCGGCGAGCGACGCGCCAGCACGGCTCCCCAGTCGGCGTCCTCGATCAGTCCGGGCTGGGTGTCCTGAACAAACTCGCGCAGCAGCTGCGACAGCCCATCGGGGTCTTCCAGATGGGGGAAGTGGGCAGCGTTGGCGAGCGTCCTGAAGTAGCTGTGCGGGATCGCTTCGTGCGCGAGGCGCCCGTGGGCGATAGGGATCGTGTTGTCGCGCTCGCCCCACACGATCATCGTGGGTATCGTCTCCAGCAGGTACAGGCGGTCAGTGGCGCTGACCCGCTGGCCGCGTACGTCGATCACTGAGCGCAGCGTCTGCAGGAATGCCTGCCGCGCTTCGGCGTTCTCCAGCGGTCGCAGCGCCCGTGCGATCGCCTGCAGAGACACCCCGCCGCTCACCCCGCGCTCGCGCAGACCATGACCGGTACGTGTCATTAAGGCCAGCAAGCGCGGGCGGATCGTCGCCGACAGTAGCGCTGAGAACCCAGGCAGCGCAGCGGTGCGCAGCATCGGGCTGACCTCGCGGCCGAGACCGCCGCTGGAGATCAGCGCGAGCCGTTCGACGCGCTGGGGGAACTGGTAGAAGAACTGCATTGCCACGCCGCCGCCGAGCGAGTGCCCGACGATGCTCGCGCGGTCGATGCCGATGGCGGTCATCAGGTCTCTGATGCTCGCTGCGTGCGCGCCCAGCGAATAGTCACCACGTGGCGCCGCCGAGTCGCCGTGCCCAATCAGGTCGGGTGCGAGCACTGTGTGGTCGCGGGCGAGATTGCGCGCCACCGACTGCCAATGGCTGGAGGAGTTGAGCATCCCGTGGATCAGCACGACCGGCGGTCCGCTGCCCGCAATCCTGTAGACGACGCGGCGTCCGTGCAGCGCTATCTGCCACTCCTCGAACTGCGCAATGGGTGCAGCCATCGGCACAGGGCGCCCCTTGGGCGTTGCTCGCTCCTGGTTGCCTCCAGCCTGGCTTGATGTCAGCGCTGCACCTCGCTGGCCACAGTAGCAAAGGACTTTTGAGCGCACTGGCAGCACGCTGCCAGTGCGCTGGTTGCTGCGTCTAGCACCCGTGGACGTCGATCCACGAGCTGATGTTGCGCCGTCCGGCGCGCCGCGCGCGCCGACGAGTGCGCTCCCTGGGATCGACTCGCTCATCCGCCGGGTCGAGACCTTCGTCGAGGTCTGCGCGTGCGTCGTCTGGCTCGGGCCACTCGTACAAGCAGTAGCTCGCAGAGCCAACGCGCCGGCAGCTTCGCTGCAAGCTCTCCGCCAGCTCGAGCCAGGTATCGGACTGCGGTGGCGGATCTGCGTCGAGCAACAGCACGGATGCTTGGAGCTGCTCGCGCAGGCCGCGGTGGAAGCGCTCGATCTCCTGCGCTGCGGTCGTGCGAGCGTTACGCCATGCGCGGTGCTGTGGAGACTCGGGCAGCGCTGCTAGCCAGCCCTCACGTTGCGCCTGCTGCAGGCGTAGACATCCGTCGTCAGTGAGCTCCCAAGTAGGCGCTCCATGTCGGCGCGCGCGTTTGAGCGAGCCTGCGGCCTCCAGGACGTCAAGCCGGGAGCCGATGTAGCGCGCCGCGGCGGAGCGTCGCGCGATGTCCAGGTGCTCGAGGATCGCCCACACGGGAACGGCGGGGGTTTCCTTGGCGCGGTGGCGCGCCGCGCGCTCGATGGCTGCAAGCACGAGCTCATCGCAGGGAAGCTCGGGGGGCTTGGTACGCGGGCGTGGATCTGGGTCTGGCATCTCGCCTCCTGTCGTTGGGCGGACACCGAGAGTGGGCGCGATCGATCCGGCCGCGTGTCCCCGTGCGTGCGCCACAGGCGCTGCTGAGGGACAATCGACGGGCATCGAGGACGACCGACTCGGTGCCGGGCCCGGGGTGTTGACGCACCGCCGGGCCACTATTTCTTGGATACCTGTTCACGCTACGTCGACAGGCCGGGGCAGGCCGCCTACACCGACAGAAAGTCCCACTGTTGGCACACCTAGGTTGCACATTGGGCACAAATCTCAGGATGCTCTCAGGCTTTCGGCTGAGTGCTCCCAGACTCGATGGGCAGGGTGTGGCCCATGAACGCAAGCTACTTCCACCACCGCCAGACCGCAGTACCTGTGTCACCTGCCGCACCTGACGATCGCGTGAAGGTCACTGACCAGCGGGCGGACCCTACCTGGGCACGCGCGGCGCTGATTGCGCTGCTCGTGTGCACTGCCGCTGCGTATCTGTGGGACCTCAGCGCGTCGGGCTACGCAAATAGCTTCTACGCGGCAGCCGTACAGGCGGGCACGAAGAGCTGGAAGGCGATGTTCTTCGGCTCGCTGGACTCGTCAAGCTTCATCACGGTCGACAAGCCACCGGCATCGCTGTGGGTGATGGCGTTGTCCGGACGGATCTTCGGCTTCAGCAGCTGGAGCATGCTCGTCCCGCAAGCGCTCGAGGGCGTGGCGGCGGTTGCGCTGCTGCATGCAGGCGTAAAGCGGTGGTTTGGGGCAGGAGCGGGACTACTGGCTGGTGCGCTACTGGCGATCACGCCGGTGGCAGCGCTGATGTTCCGCTTCAACAATCCAGACGCGCTGCTGGTGTGCCTACTTGTAGCGGGCGCTTACTGCCTGACCCGCGCACTGGAGGGCGCAAGCACGCGCTGGGTGGTCGCGGCGGGCACGATGATCGGCTTCGCGTTCCTGGCCAAGATGATGCAGGCGTTCCTCGTGCTGCCAGCATTCGGCCTGGTCTATCTGGTGGCTGCTCCCACGGGGTTGCGCCGGCGTGTGCTGCAGATGCTCGCGGGCACCGCTGCAATCGTGGTAAGCGCTGGCTGGTGGGTGGCGATAGTGGCGCTGTGGCCGGTCGGCTCGCGTCCGTTCATTGACGGCTCGCCGGATAACAGCATCCTCAACCTGATCGTGGGCTACAACGGTCTCGGGCGGATCTTTGGCGCCAGCGGCCCTGGCGGGGGTGGCGGCGGCGCGAACTTCAGCGGCGCCACCGGCGCTCTGCGGCTGTTCGACAGCGAGATGGGCGCCCAGGCGTCGTGGCTGCTGCCGGCGGCGCTGCTCTCGCTGATCGTCGGCATGTGGCTATGCAGGCGTGCGCCACGCACGGACCGCACACGCGCTGCGTTGCTGCTGTGGGGCGGCTGGCTGATCGTCAGCGGGCTCGTGTTCAGCTTCGGCAGTGGCGTTATCCACACTTACTACACAGTTGCTCTCGCACCGGCCATCGCTGCCCCGATTGCGATCACCGGATCGCTTCTGTGGCGCGAGCGCCACGCGGTCCTGGCAAGAGCGGTGGCGGCGTTTGCGGTGCTGATCACCGCATCGTGGTCATGGGTGCTGCTCGACCGTACACCGCAATGGGAATCGTGGATGCGGGTACTGATCCCCGCGAGCGCGGCCATTGCTGTGGTCGGCTTGCTCGCTGCACCAGCCCTGCGACGGTTCGGCAGGCGGGCATCGATCGCGACGGCTGTGCTCGCCGCGGTCGCCTGCCTGTCCGGACCGCTCGCCTACTCCACGCAGACGATCACCACCGCGCACACCGGCTCGATCCCCTCTGCGGGCCCAGGTTCGAGCATGGGGGCCGGTCGTCCAGGAGGAGCGCCTGGCCGCGCCGGCGGCTCACCGCCCGGGGGCTTCGGAGGCTCGCGTCCGGCAGGCCTTCCCGGCGGATCGAGCACAGCGGCTGGCTCCGAGTCCTCCGGGAGCGGCTCTGCACCCGCTGGTGTCCAGCTGTTCGGCGCTTCCTCAGCCCACGGGAGTGGCAGCTCGGGCAGCTCCCCGCAACGCACGGGCAGCGTATCCTCGTTGGCGCCTGGCGGTGTCGGCGGTGCCGGTGGAGGCGCTGGTGGGCTGATGAACGTGAGCGCGGCCCTTAAGAAGGCGCTGGAGAGTGACGCGGGCCACTACCGCTGGGTGGCCGCCGTGTCAGGGTCACAGACGGCGGCCTCGCTTGAGCTTGCCACAGGCGGCGAGCCAGTGATGGCGATTGGCGGCTTCAACAACGAGGGAGGCCACCTCACGCTCGCTCAGTTCGAGAAGTATGTAGAACGAGGCGAAATCCACTACTACTTCGGCTCGAGCAGTGTCGGCGGTGGGCGTGGCGTAGGTATGGGCGCATCGAGCAGCAGCTCGATCACGAGCTGGGTCAAAGCGCACTTCAAGTCTGTGAAGCTCGGTGCGCAGACCGTCTATGACCTCACGCAGGCAAAGGCGTGAGGGGGGCTGCTGGCTACTCCGCTGGGCTGACGAGGATGCGTCCGACGCTGTCTGCGACGCAGACCGGCTTCTCGACGCCCTCGGCTTCGACTGTGCAACGCGTGATGACCTGATACCAGCCACCACCAACATCGGAGATGTCTACAACCTGCACGTAGCAGCGCACCCGCGCTCCCACGACCACAGGAGCGGGAAGGCGCACCTTGTTCCAGCCGTAGTTGACAGCCAGCGCGAAGCCGCTCCACTCGCTCAACTCCCCGCGCAGACCGTCGATCAGCGACAGCGTCAGGTTGCCGTGAGCGATCGTCGTGCCGAACGGGCTCTCAGCCTTGGCGCGCTCGACGTCAGTGTGGATCCATTGGTGATCGCCGGTGAGGTCGGCAAACTGATTGACCATCTCCTGCGTCACCTCGCGCCACTGACTCGGCCCTACGATCTGGTCCTTGAGCGCATATACGCCCTCGATCCCATGGGCAACAGCCTTGGGCATGTTCGCGCTGACAGCCATCCCTCTCCTTTCGCAGAATTCGCCGCATCCTAGTGGCAGGCGTTTCGTCTATGGAGCTAGGGGGACTCGAACCCCCGACCTCCTGGGTGCGATCCAGGCGCTCTCCCAGCTGAGCTATAGCCCCGTACAGGCGAACCGGCATGAATATTACGGCCTAGAAGTCTAGTCGCAGACGGCTAGGCGCGGGCCCAGTATGGTTTGGAGGCGTCATGGGACTGCTCGACGAAGCCATACGCGAACACCTTGAGCTCAAGCGACGCGGCGGCGCTGATCCGACGGCGGTAGAGCTGGAGGAGCAAGAAGCGCTGGCACCGGTCCTTCCCGACGGGGATGCCGTCGCTGAGGGCGATGGCACAGACCATCCACAGGAGCCGGCCGCCGAGACCTCGCCGCCGAGCGTTGCGCCCTTGGACGATGAGCACAGCGGAGACGCGCGGCTCGCGGAGCTTTCGAGCGTGGGGCAGGACACCGCTGAACTTGACATGCGTACTGTGCTCGGGGAAGGCGTGGACGCGGCCCCCGATGCGGCCCCCATCGCCCCGGTACAGGATGGAGCGCAGCCCGCACACGACGACGGATCCCAGCAGGACCCGCTCGGGTGGGAGATCGCCGGCGAGGCAGACCGTGAGTCTGCGCCTGAGGAAGTTCCCGGGCAGGAACGTCTCTCGTTCGACTAGCGCTCGCGTGCCGCGATGCTGACCTTGGAGTTCGTGGCCTTCCCCTAGACTTGGCCTTGCGGGGCCATAGCTCAGCTGGGAGAGCGCCTGCTTTGCAAGCAGGAGGTCACCGGTTCGATCCCGGTTGGCTCCATAGGAGAATGGCCTGCAAATCGGCGGGTTTTGGGTGTCGCAGCTAGTCGTGCGTGACGCCCTCTGGGGGTCTTTTTGGGACTTTTGGTCCTATTGCCGGTCCTAAACCCCTCGCTTGAGGCCGTCTGGACGGAGGCGTCGGCCTGCTCGCGAGCGCCGCGAATGAGCTTGTCGAACTTCGTGCCGTTGTCTCGCTTGGCCCGCTGCTGCATCTGGGCGTAGACGTCGAGGGTCATCTTGGAGTCGGCGTGGCCGACCTGGTCCATGACGTACTTCACGTCCCATTCGTAGGCGACCAGTGCGATCGAGATGTAGGTGCGTCTGAGGGTGTGTGGCGTGGTGTGCGGCAGCGGCGGCAGGCCCGTCGCGGCGAGCTTCTCAGACGCTAGCTCTGCGGCTTCGCGCACGATCTGCTCGACCCTGCCGTACTCCATGCGGTTGCCGTGCAGGTTGGGGATGAGGTAGTCGTCCGGTCCAGTGGGCGCGCCCGTGCGGCGAAGGCGGTCGAGGTGCTCGGTGATCGTTTGCACGAGGTCGGGGCTGATCTGTACCTCGCGGATGCCGGTCTCCGTCTTGGAGTCAGGGATCCGAAAGCGCGCGCCGTTGGGGTCGTGTAGACGGACGTGCCCGATCTTGATGTTGCAGAGCTCGCCAGCGCGAGGCCCCCCGTAGCCGAGGATCTCCACGACCACACGTCGTCCTATGTAGCCGCGCCCGACCTTCAGACCGAGCTTTGCCAGGTGGTAGCTGACGGTGGACTTGGCAAGCCCCAGCTGCTTCGCGATCTGCTTCGGAGACCTGCCCTGAGCGTGTAGGTGCGCTACCCGCGCGACTGTGAGGCCCACATCAATCGGAGCGACGGCTTGGGTGAGAGAGATGTCCTGCTCGGCTGCCCCGTCGATCAACGCGGCCAGCTCGTCCATCTCGAGGAACGTCCGCTTGGGCTTGGGGACGTGGACACGCATGCGCTTCCCACGTGCGGGGTTGTGGTCGATGTGGCGGTCCTCAACTGCGTCGTCGAGGATCGCGGCAAGCTTGTCGATCACCTTGCGGATCGAGCACGCCGACAGCGGCACCACGCGCTGCTTGTGCTGGTTGCGCAGATCTGCTCCCGCCTCGATCGCCTCTCGCAGCTCGCGTGCCTGCTTGAGCTTGTGAGCCTTGAACGCGAGGCAGAGATCCGCGTCAATCTGATCGAGCCGGTAGTCGGCGAAGAACGGCAGCAGATGCGACTCGATCTGCCAGCGGTACTGCTTCTCTGTGTTGGCGCGGATCGGCTTGGCCCCGAGCACGCCGTCGATCTTGGCTTGCAGCCAGCGTGAGGAGTACTCGCGGAACGTAGGCACGCCCGCATCGGCGGATGTGCTCGCCGCCGATCGCCGTTCCGGTGGCGTCCACACCCGAGCCTTCACGCGCGCGAGGATGTTCTCGAGCTCCACGGCTGCAGTCCGTTCGTTCCAGGCGCCCCCACATCCGCACTCGCAGTCACGGCGCTCGTGCAGGCGCACGGTCTCGCGTTTGCGGTAGGCGCTGAAGCGCAGCCGGAAGCAGAGCGTTCCGTCGCCCGCGGTCTCGGTCGTGATCGTGCCCGTGGCGGGGCGTGCCATCAGCTTACCCCGAGTCTGCGGGGGAGGCGGGTCCGGCCGGTGCAGCCGCGGGTGCTGCGGGGATATGGGTCGCGGATCTCGAGCAGTGGCGCGTCGGTGGGGTAGGGCGCGGGGCGCGGTGTGGGCTTGCGACGCGGCGTGGCGGCCGCTGCTGCCGCGGCTGGTTGTTGGTGGTGTTTGAGTGCTTGGGTGGCGGTGTGTAGGTCGAAGCGGATGCGAGCCTTTGGTCCGGTGCCGGTACGGATCGCGCCGAGCTCTTGGGCGTGTTCGTAGACCCACGCGGGGTTGAGTTTGAGGTGCGCGGCAAGCTCCTTGGCGGTCATCCACCCCGGCGTGCCCGCGGGGCTTGTTACGCCTGACGTTTGCTGGTGGCGCATGAGTTGCGCGACGCGGCTGGCGATTTGCTCGACGGTTTGGGGGGTGAGCTCAACGGCGATGCGGCGTGCGGCGGCGAGGCCGTGGCGGCGTGTCGGGATGGGCGGCATTAGTGGTCTCTTTCGGCGGGGGTGGGGTGTGCTTGTAGGCGTGCGATGCGGGGCTTTGTGTAGGGGTGTGTCGCGCGGGAGAAGCGCATGCCGGGGATCGATCGCTCGTACGGGAGCGATTCGCTGGTGAGTGATTGTGCGAGGGCGTGTGCTTGTCCGAGGCGCGCGGCGTATTCGTCGGCGGCGAACTCGCGGGAGCGCCAGTACATCTCCCAGGTGTTGGCGGTGAGCCACAGCACGGCTTGGCCGGAGGCGAACCACAGAAGGCCCCTGAACGGCAGCGACCATAGGGGATGAACTTCAGGGGTGTTCATGGGTTTGATCAGCAGGAGGTTCAACGCGCTTGTGAGGTGCGCGTCGCTGGTGCGTAGGTGTCCCATCTCGTGTGCGATCACGGCGGCGGCGTAGGGGCTTTCCAGTAGCCCGCGGTCGACGCGCAGCGAGGAGGAGTAGGCGGCGGCGTTGCGTCCGGGCTCTTCGGCGACGAACCAGTGGCGTGGCGGGCGCAGCGTCGGGTCAACGTCTTGTAGTTCGCTGAAGGCTTCTTCGAATGCTTCGCGCTCGTCGGGCTCGGGTGGCCGGCCGCCTGTGCTCATCTCCCACCAGCGTCCGTCGATCGGCGCGATCAGTACGGGGCAGATCACGCTCAGCAGCGAGACGGCCAACGGCGCGAACGCCACGGTCGCGGCGATTGGGTTGATCGGGATCGACCAGCCGGTGAGCAGCCCGACGATCTCCAGCAAGGTCGCGGTGATCAGCGCCCGCGCGATCGCGCCGAGTAGCTGCCCGGCGAGCGTGATCGCGTAGAGCACGATCGCTGGTGACTGGGAGGCCCATCCGCGTGTTGTGGTGCTCATCCGTGCGCCCTCCACAATGCCCTCCTTGCTAGTCGTCCTGGCCCGGTAGATACCAGCGCTGTTTGTGGTTGTTGGCTTCACCGGACTTCTTCATCGTGCTCAAAAGCGTCCTCACGCTACCCGGGGGGACACCGAGCGCATCGGCGATATCGAGGCTGCGTGACCGAGGATGCTCAGCCAAGTAGGAGATCAGCGTCTCGCGGCGCAGGACCTTCGCGTTCGGGCTGCGCCCTCCATACAGCGCGGCTTCAGCTGCGCGCAGGCGCCTGATGCGCTGATCGAGGTCTTTGCGCTCCTTCGTCGCCTCTTTCAATTCCGCGCGGATCTGGCGGACCGCGCCGAGACCCGCTGCTCTACGCGGCGGCACGCGCACCCTCCAACCTTAACATGTTTGTCATGTTAGGGAACATATTGTAAGGTGAGGGGTATGTCAAGCGGGAAAAGCGGACGGTCGTGGGGGCCTACCCACCAGCACATGGAGCCCCCGTTCCGGCGCGATCACTCACTCGCCGCGCGTGTAGCCGGCGTGATCATCGGTATCCCGCTGTTGTTCGCGTTGGCGGATGTGGCGCGCGTCGCACTCGGCTTCGGCGGCAATGCTGGTGGCCTGTTTCCCTGGATCGCTGGTGCGCTGATCTTGCTCGTGGTGCTGCGGGTCGGCTCGATGCTCGCGATGAGCATCCTCACGCGCCCGCCCCGCATCCCGGCCAACCGGCCGCCGCCGCTGCGCACTCCCCTCGGTCGGCCCAAGCCGCTGCCTGCGGGGTCGAGGCCGAGAGGGGTCAGTCCGGCGGCCCGTGCGCGTGAGGGCAGCTTGCGTCTTGGTGGCGGTGCGTACCTCGGCCTCGACGAGCACGGCGGCTGGGTCACAGCCGACCCCGAGAGCGCGGTCATGATCCTCGGGCCTCCCCGCAGCGGTAAGACCAGCGCGATCATGATCCCCGCCCTGATGGCCTGCGCTGGCGCCGCCATCAGCACCTCCACCAAGCCCGACGTGATGCGCGCCACCCTGCCCGCGAGATCAGAGATAGGCCAGGCATGGCTGTTTGACCCCGCCGGCACAGAAACCACAGGGCTACCGGACGGTGCGCGCCGCCTGTGCTGGTCACCTGTCGCCGCCGCCGCGAGCTGGGATGAGGCGCTCGTGATGGCCAAGGCCATGACCCAGGCGACCCGCCCCGGCGCGGGCACAACCAACGAGACCCACTGGTCAGAGCGCGCCGCCGCGCTACTCGCCCCGCTCCTCTACGCCGCCCACCACACCAGCCAGCCGATCGCGGAGGTACTGAGCTGGACGCTGCGCGGAGACCTCGCACCCGCTCAAGCAATCCTCAGTGACACGGACGCCCCGGTCGCTGCCGATGTCCTTGCCGGGATCGAGCGGACCGATACTCGCGAGCGCTCAAGCATCTTCAGCGCGACCGCCGGCGTGCTTGCCGCTTATAACTCCGACGCCGTCCGCGCGGCCGCCGCGAACCCCAACTTCGACCCCCACCGTTTCGCCGCATCGACCGACACCATCTACATCACAGCACCCGAGCACAAGCAAGCCCTCTGCGCACCGCTCATCGTAGGGCTACTCGAGCAAATACGCCACACCGTCTACGACCACGCCCGCAACCACACGATCACCGGGCCGCCGATGCTCTGGGCGCTCGATGAGATCGCGAACACCGCCCCCATCCACGACCTCCCCGCCCTCATCTCCCAAGCCGGCGGCCAACACCTCCAGATCATGATCGGCCTACAAGACCTCTCACAAGCCCGCACACGCTGGGGCGAGCACCAAGCCGACGCGTTCCTGTCCCTCTTCCAAACCAAGATCATCCTCACCGGCATCGCCGACCCCCGCACACTCGAAGCCATCTCCCTCACCCTCGGCGAATACGACCGCGACACCGTCAGCCAAACCCTCGCCCACAACAAGTCCCAAGAGTGGCTCACCCACCCCACACACACAGACAGCGTCAACTACCACACCCAACGCCAACGCATCCTCACACCCGGCGAAATCGCACGCCTCCCCGACCACCACGCACTACACCTAAAAGGCAACGACTGGAACACCATCCAACTCACCCCATGGCACCAAACCCAACCATGGAAACAGATCGCCGCCGATGCCCCGGCATGACCGACCGTTCGCCTCGCGCAGCACGCCACTGGGCTTCAGATCTTGGCGGACGAGGTGGCGCTAACCTTGGGATTGGGAGGACGAGGCCTCACGTTACTCAAGGCTGAGCGGTAGAAAGAAACTGACTTGGGACCGAGTTCAGCCCGCCGGACGCCCACGCGTTACCTATGGATCGACACGCTCAAGCCTGAAGTAGCGACTGTCACCTACGCCCTGAGTGAACCGTTTGGGATCGAATTCATCTGGCCTTACATACCAGCACTGCGCGATACGCAACGCGACACTCGCCGCAGCGCACGCGACGGTATGAAGCTTCGAACCCGTCAACCCCAGCTCGAAATCGTAGTTACCGTGCACATAGAAGCGGTCGTAGCGGTCCGCCATGAATCGCAACATCTCTCGTAGATCATCAGAGCCGATCCGCTCATGGTCGGAGGCGTCGTAGCTCTTCATGGCGACCTCTGCTGCTAGGCGTGCGAGTCTGCTGCGAGGCGAATCGGACAAGGGCTCGATAAGGTCAATGCGGTTGAACTCGCGCTCCTCGACTAGCGACAGCAACCGCTCGGCCTTGGGCGACGCTGCCGCACACAGCAGCGTTTGACGCGCATCGTCGGCGTCGGTGCTCAGAAGCTTGACGAACGTGTAGGGCCCCCGCTCTCCCGGCCAGACCTTGCTGAGTGCCTCGAGTCTCTCGTATGGATCGCCACTCGCCTCCGTCTCGAGCACACGCTCGATGTCTTTATTGAGCGGATAGTGGGACTTGGCCGCCGTGTACGCGATCCAGGCAGCACCGTCACGCACGAGCACGTCGCGCACAAACTTGAAAATCAACGGCTTGGCTAGACCAGATACGTCTATCAACGTTCGGCCCGCGGGGAGGGTCGCGTCACCCGTGGCTAGTTCCTCGTAGTCCATTTCAACGACGTCACCAATATGTGCGTCGAGCAACTGCTTGATCTGGCGGCGCTTGCCGAGCAGCTTGTAGCGAACAAGCACAGCTCGCGCGGGCGCTACGGACTTGAGAAGCCGCCGCACTGAAGTGAGCGTCCGCTGCTCGAAGCCTGCGGCGATGATTAGCGTGTCGACAGCCTCCTGACCCAAGTCCTTACCAACAATCTCTTGAACCCTGGGCATCCGTGACAGCGTGTAGCCGCGAGGCGTCGCAACTGACTCCGGGGTTACGCTTGAGTCCCACAGCATTAGTGGTCGTGCGCGTCTTGGAGCCACCTGAGAGACAGCATCCTCGATGTCAGGGTCACTAGGCCGGGTCGGATCTGGGCTACCAGCGGGCTGAAGATTGCGCGTGAGTATCGCCCTCGTGTCTTGCGGGTTATCGAGCCACTCGGCGAGAGCGGAGCCCGACAGCTCGAAGCGGTCCCGCTCAGCCAGACCGATGAAGCTGGAGAGCCCGAACAGCTTTCGATAGACCAGGATGAACTGACGAATTGGATCGGGATCTCGGGTCTTTGAGCGAGGTTGCATGGGACCACCCCGAAGGACAAAAACGCCAGCATCCATAAGCTCCTGCAGTTGCTCGAACTGTCGCTCTTCGTCACCCTCGGTGATGCGCACGTAGACGCTGGTGTACTGACGCAGGCGCCGGACGCCTTGTGTTGTTGCGTTTGCCCGCGCCGATTGAAGGAGGAGGTCGTGGGCCGCCCCTGCGAAGCCTAGGGCAAAGTCCTTGAGTCGCCCGTCTCGCCTATTGAGATGGTAAAGACGACGACTGCAATATTCCTGAAAGCACGTCGACTGGACTTCACGGTCAAACGGGATTGACTCGAGATGTCCCGCCTTGCGGAGCATGAGCTCATAGATGCTCACGACATCGCCGATGTCACCGACGCACAAAGCCGCGAGGGCGCCCAGCCCGTGGTACACATGCTTTCGACTGGCGGCGGTCTCGCTGCTGGAAGCAATTGCAGACGCGATTGACTCCAAGTTGGTATCGCCGAGCAGCTCGGCTGGACTTTGCACCGGATGGCGGAGATACGCATCGGCTCTCTGTTGAAGTATGCGAGATAGAAAAGTTCGGCCCTCCACACGGTCGCGGAGACGCTCATATACGAGGTGACCCAAGTCGAGCGTGTCATAATCGCGACCCTCGCGCGCAGGCTCGATGAGACCAGGGGACTTCAGTGAAAGCTCAAGTGTCTGTGCCTCGGTCGTCATCTTGAATGCGCACCGATCATTGGAGAACAGCAGCGTTGAGATCAGGTCGTGGATGTTCCTCGGGTGCAAATGGCGAGTAGACACATCATCGAGTAGAAAGAACACCCGAGCACTTGTCCAGATCGGAGTTCCGGCGCATATAGCGTCCGCCAAATAAGGAAACGCTACCGTCGCATGAGCGGTTAGCGTGTGACGCGCTTCACCACGATCGAGGGAGATGAGCATGTCCTGGATACCTCGCTCCAGCGCGAGGTCCGACTCGGCGTCGAGCAGACGATCGGCGTCGGATACATACGCGGCGACCGCCTTCGCGATCCGGCGGTGGGCCGCCCGAATGATGGCGGGTGTACCTTGGGCTTCCATCTCCGTCAAATGGCGAAGGGCCCGGAGCGCCTCTCTAGCGTATGCGAGATATAGCCTCGCGTAAGGGTGGTGAAGTTCTTCGTCTGGACTGCCGAGACAGTCCAGCAGTCGCGTGCACGAGACATAGAGGCCCACGTACCGATCGCGCGCGAGGGCATCGAGTGGGGCCCCTGATCCAAGAAGTCCTTGGCTGGCGGCGCTCGCACGAGAATGGAACTGCAGCGACCGTAGCAGCATTGTCTTGCCGCAGCCACGCATGCCAGTTATCACTTGGGGTCCTGCGACTGTTACGTCGCGATGCCACTCATCCTCAGGGTCGACGAGTAGTTTTGGGACGAACCAGTGGTGCATCGTCTGAGCGTTGTACGAGTCGTCAAAACGACGGAGGCTGTCCGGTCTCTCCTTCCATGGGGACGAGGCGAAGGAGAAGCTGTCCCAGATCATCTGGATATAGCGCTCGTACTCCGGCACCCTCTGATTAAGCGGGCTGGGAGCGAGCATGTGAGCGATCTCCTGCAGGCCTGTGGCCAGCCGGTATTCGATGTCTGAGATTCGCTGGGGACGGGCAAGCAGCGATTCGGCGAGCGAGAGGAGATGAGTTACAACTTGATGCAGGTCTCCGGTCTGATGCAGATCATTGCTTCGGCTGCCGTCAGTGATCGACCCGAGATCAACTGCAACAGCACGGATGGTTGGGTCAATTGCCTGAGCCCTGCGCTGATCGGACGGGAGCGACTGGATCAGGATATTTTTGTCGTGTAGATCGTTGTGAAAGCGACGCTTGTTCTCAAGCTCGGCGAGTAGCGAAAAGAGATCTACCGCGATTTGGGCGATGGAGGCGGCTGTAAGCTCTGACTTCCGCGTCAGGTACTTTGACAGAGGGGTCCCCTCGATAAAATCGAGGACCGCCACATGACATGGCAGCGAAGAGCCGCCGAAATCGACATCAGTATCGAAGGCGTCGCGAATCGAAACCAGATGACTGGTGCCCGCAGCTACCTCTGCATGAATGCGGCACTCTTGAAGGAAGTCTTTGTTGAAGTACTCGTATACGCCTTGCGGAATGACCTTGAGTACAGACTTCGTTGCGAGAGAACCGCGCTCGACCAGGTAGATCGCTCCATAGAACCCTCGGTCGAGAGGCTTGAGTACCCGGTAGTCAGCGATCGTGACTGGCGGCGAAAGCAGCGGGGCTCCAAGCGGGCGGCGGCAGATCGAGCATTCGTCCGTCAACTCCCGCTCGGTGTAGTCGATGCCCGGATCCCAGAAACAGCAAAAGCTAGGCATCCGACCCCCCGGCACGATCGCGGATCTCGATCGCGCACCGTGCTGCGCCCCCAATGAGGTGCGGCCGATACTCCTTGGAAGGGCCTGTCGTGCGCGTCTGGCTCACCTTGAGGACCGTGTCGCGCGCGACTGCGAAGATGACTCCGATAGCGTTCGCGAGCCGACGAGGAGACTGATCAACTCGGCGTTGCGCTCCGACCAGTAGATCCCTGACGATATGCAGCTGGTTTGCCAGCGTGGAAGCTTCCATGTCGACCGAAAATACCGCCCCGATTGGCTGGCGCCCGGTTTCGAGACTGCGATGGGGCCGCAGCGGCCCTATCCTAGGATCCAACAGAGATGCAAGCCTCGGTGCCAACCAAGCTCGCCGACCCCGATCCTGCGGCACAGCCGTTGGGTTCATCTGGGCTGCGTGGAGTCGGAGTTGTTTCACGCCGGCTGGAGTATGCACTGGCGGCGCTCCCAAATGCAGCGGACGAGGCCGTGCAAGAGCTGGAGCAGGCCTTCGAGCGGGAATTGTGCCCGACTCTCGACTACGAGATGCTAGCGGTGCCCTTCGCCCGTCGCTATCTCATGATCAACTACTGGAAGAGCATTATGGCGCTGCGTGAGGTCTTGCGTGGCAAGACGTTCGGGCCCGAGCCTGTGAGGATCGTCGACCTTGGAGCCGGGTCTGCGGCGACCACCGTGGCCATGCTTGCCTTGGTCGACGAGCTATCGGTCGTTGAAACGCCAGTCGAGGTCATCTTGATTGACAGATCATCTGGCCAACTGGCTCTTGGAGCGGAGCTGATTGCGGCGGTGAGGACCGCGCTGCCGGGTCTGCGCGTAGAGGTGCAGTCTGAGACAATCGACATCTCGACTCAAACGCCATGGGTGTCTCTGCTCGAAGGCGCCACGTTCGTCCTGGCGTCCCATGTCCTGACCGAGAACTTCGAGGAGGCTGACAGGCTGCTGCTAGCGATTCTTTCGGCTGTCGGCCCGGATACAGAGACCGTAGTGATCGAGCGCGTCGATGACACCGTCTGGGGAAAGATTGAGGAAGCTGGCACGCACGCGGCTCTTCCGATGGTTCTAGGCGAGTTCGGCGTGGCGGCAGAGGATCTTCCAGGTGGTCTTAACGGTCGTCTCAGTGGCTGGCTGTCGGTTCGCTACGGGCGCTGGACGAGCCCGGCTGACGCGCGGCTCCCCGAAACAGTTCGCCGCTATTTCGCCGCCTGGGCCACGAAGTCCGCGTCGCTTCTCGACGACGTGTTCACCAATGATGCCGAATATGTCGAGCGGCCTTTCGGCGAGCCCTTGCTCGGGCTCGACGCGATTCGCGCGTATTGGGTCGCCACTGTCTGCTCGCAGACCGACCCGCGACCACGTGTCATCGGATCCACCTACGAAGAGAGAGTCGCCATGATCGAGTGGTCAACGGCGATGCGGCGAGGACGCCGCGACAAGACAGTGACCGGCGCGATGATCCTTACCTTCGATGCCGAGACTGCACGGATTCGTACGTTGCGAGAGTACTTTGATAGCTCGGAGTTAATTGAGCGCGCATGACCGATGTCGCGTTGCTCGACCGCCAGATCTCCGAGGTCGAGGATCTCATCAGAGAGGCTGGTCATTCACTACTGACTCTCGTCGATGAAGACACCGGCGACCTGTTTCTGAGAGACACACGCAACGCGGCACCAGGCGTATACCGCCCCGGAGTTCGGGCTGCGGAGCAAGAGCAAACGCAAGGCGACGCTGCATCTGTTTCCGCTACGTCGGCTGCTAGCACGCTCCAAGGCACCGTGACGAGCGAGGCCGTGGAGGAGCAAATTGCTTCTCCGCCCAAGTTCTCGGGGGCGACATCGACGAACCGGGCAGTGATCGCGCTGTTCGAACTCCTTCGGTTCCTTGCGGAGAAGAACGAGGCGCGCGACAGCGACCTGGTTAAGGATGTTATAGCTGTCCTCGCACCTTTGCGAGAGAGATATCTCAGCGATGACGAGTTGAAGATCAGGCCGCTGCGTTTCTCCAAGGACAACGATTTTAACGTCTTTACGGACAGTCACTTCATCAACGCCACCCTCCTGATGGGCCAGCTTGACAGGCTGGCACAGGGACACGTGAAGCCGATGGCCATTTCGTCGACGGTTTCACGTCGACTAACTGAGATCTCTGACGTCTACACAAAGCTACTCGAAGACGCCGGGATCGCGGGGGCACGGCTTGATGAGCAGGATCCAGTTCACGATTTTCTTACGCTCTACGCAGTGCGTGCACTCGATGCGTCGAGCATTGTCGCTGACAAGGCGCTACAGCCGTTTGGCGCAGTTGCGGATCGAGTCCTCGAGAGCGTTCTGCATCAGCTCGCATATGACACAGCCGGTATCGGCGCAAGGTTCGACCCCGCTGAGCTTACTTTTAGCCTGGCCGTGCTGAATCGCTTTCATGACAGATACAGCCGCGAGCTGACACAGAGAGGAATCAAGTCGGTCGTGGACGCTCAGCGGCGGGACGGATCCTGGGCCCCCGCTCGGCCGGTATCGTACAAACCCAGCAGGCTCCTTCACATAGCTAGCTATGAGGTCGCTCTGGCCCTGGCGGATCTTCTACTGCGCGATGAGTTGACTGAAGGCGGCGAGCTTTTCGGTCAGCTTGCTCCGGCACTTGAGCGCTCGGTTGAACTCATACGCGGCAACCGTCTGAGCATCGGGGAGCGTTCCGGATGGACCAACGATCAGACGCGCGCACCTACGTTCGTCGAGTCTTGGGCGACAGCCATCGTTCTATCATTTCTGGTGCACTGGCGTGACGTCCTTCTGGCCCACCGGCAGCGGCTCATTCTTCTCGCGTATCGGTCAGGGCAATCCAGGCCGCAGTCAGATGCGGCCGTGTGGCCCGATATGCAGCTGTCACTGTTTGCCAGGCCGGTTCCAGCTGAGCCGGCCGTTTCAGACCCGACGGCTGAGGGTACGCTCGCACAGTCTCTGCAAGAGAAGTTGATCTCGCCGGTGCTCGCGAGCGTGATCAGACGTCCAACGAGCGCAAGCTTCGTGATATACGGCCCGCCCGGAAGTCGCAAGACATCCTTGGTCAAGGCGATTGCTGAGTGCCTGGACTGGCCGCTGGTCATCCTGTCGCCTCCCGACTTCCTTCGAGACGGGCTCGATGAGTTCGAGAGACGTGCCGCTGAGATCTTCAACGATCTAATGCGACTGCGACGAGTTGTTCTGCTGTTCGACGAGTGCGAGCCGTTCTTCCTGCGGCGCAGTGAGAAGGAAGCACCCGAGACTCGCACTCAGGGAGCATTTATTACGGCCGGGATGCTGCCGCGGCTACAAGATCTACGCGACCAGCGTTGGATCATTTTTGCGCTTGCAACGAACGTCGGCCCGAGCCGGCTGGATCCAGCGGTCACGCGGCCGGGGCGGTTCGACTTTCAGCATCACCAAGGCTATCCTGTCCCGGATGCGCAGGTCAGATATGTGGCAGAGGCGCTGGGTCTAGATCGACTCGACCAGAGGCTCGCACCACTTCGGGCAGTCTGCGAGGCTCTAGACGGAGAGCGAGGGCGCACGCAAGCGCGAAACGAGGACTCGGCGAGCGACAGCGCTGAGCACGATAATCTTGCCAGCGGCCAAGAGGCGGTGAGCTTTCAGGCGCTCGATGCGCTTATTCGGATTGGAGTGGGCGACTGGCTCGGCGACAGCACGCGGCTGTCTAGCGCGCTAAGGAAGCTAGTTGCAGAGGGTCCGCCGACACTCGTGGACTCTGGGCAGTCGTAGCGTCGGAATGGCGATAGTAATTAAAAGCGAGTCGCGATCAGGGTCGCTTGAAGCATCATGCTGACAGCGGTCGACCTTTTCTGTGGAGCCGGTGGCCTGACGGAGGGCCTCAAGCAGGCAGGGTTCACTGTCCTAGGAGCTGTTGAGTCCGCACCTCTGGCAAGCGACGCATATAAGAGCAACCACCCAGCGACGCTCGTGCTCCAACGTGACATAAGACGCGTGTCGCCGGTCGATCTTATGGATCAGGTAGGGCTCAAGCGCGGCGAGCTCGACCTTCTGGCCGGCTGTCCTCCGTGTCAAGGGTTCTCGACTATGCGGACGCATCGACGAGGAACCAATGTCGCCGATCCGCGCAACCGGCTTGTTGCGCAGTTCGCACGATTTGCGGAGGCGCTTTATCCTCGCACCCTGATGATGGAGAACGTACCGGCACTGAGAGATGACCGGCGATTCAAGCTTATGCTCGCGAGGCTTACCGCCTTGGGATATACACTCAGTGAGGCAGTGCTAGACGCTGCTGACTTCGGCGTCCCGCAGCGTCGACGGCGCCTTGTGGTTCTCGGTTGTCGTGGCGCAAAGGTGAACTTTGCGCAGCCAAGCGAAGTCAGGCAAAGCGTGCGGGACTCGCTGGCGGCCCTGCCTCCTCCAGCATCGAGTGAGGATCCTCTCCACAACCATGGCGAGAGGCGGTCACAGGAGATCCAGGAGCTGATCAGGGCAATTCCGCCAGACGGAGGCAGTCACCGAGCACTGGGGCCAGAGCGCCAGCTCGCCTGTCACGGCCGGACGAACGGCTGGTTTGATGTGTACGGGCGAATGGCCTGGGACGATGTTGCGCCGACCATTACGAGCGGATGCATAAATCCCTCGAAGGGTAGGTTTCTGCACCCTGAGCAACACCGCGCGATCAGCCTTCGTGAGGCCGCTCTTCTACAGGCCTTTCCGCCTGACTACTTCTTTCCGCTGACCGGCGGTAAGTACCGCGCAGCAGACTTGATAGGCAATGCGCTGCCCCCACGATTTGTGGCGAGACACGCCGAGCAGCTCGTGTCCGCTCTAGGGTCGGCCTGACTTGAGAGTGCTACAGGCACGGTGGCCAGCGATCTAGTCGGCTGTCTTGAGCCGGCCCGCTAACTCGTGAGCGCAATCGCGCCAACTTTGCCGCGATTGCTTGCCTGCGCGCGTGTCGGCGTGTAGGGTCGGCGCGTCAAAGCCACATGGTGGCCCCGGCGACAGTTGGTACCTGCCCCGGGGCCGTGGCACGGAAAGGAGGTGGTCCTTCCCATGCGCGTTCAGCGTAGTCGTACGCAGTGCGTGGTGCGGCGTAGCGATGATGTTCAGCTCGTTGTGCTTTCGCTGTTGTTGGACTCGGAGTCGCCGGGGCCGTGGTCGCTGGAGGAGCTTGCACGCGCTGTTGGCTGCGAGAGCGCGGCGGCTGAGGCGGTCGTGGGACTTCACGCGGCGGGGTTGGCGCATCGCTGTGGCGGGTTTGTGTTTGCGACGCGTGCGGCGTGCCGATTCTGTCAGCTCTTGAGGGAGTGACGCGGGCGCTGCTGTAGATGGCTGGATGAGAACGTAAATAGTGCCCCCGCGCTGCGCGAACAGCCGGGGGCTGGCACCGAGAGATTTGGGCTCCCGGCGCAGGATGCAGCGTACCCCGATGGAGGTGGGCTGGTCTTGTGTGCCGTTGGCTGTCTCCCGGGGCCTCCAAACCTGACTGGAGGAACCGATGAGTAACACCCCCGTAGATGAAGTTTCCGATGTGCTTGTGCTCGCCGCGATCGACCGGGCTGAACGCCACAAGGAAAGGAAGGGCGCCCCGATATGGGAAGTGCTGGGTCATCTCGATATCGCGTGGCGCACGAAGCGTGCCCGCCAGGTCCGGGCGCTGCTTGAGGCGCTAGAGACCTCGGGGTCGCTGGAGCGTTCGCGCCGTCACAACGTCATCGTGTGGACGATCACGAGCAAGGGTCGTCGGCGGTTGTCGCGGGCGCGTAGTGCGGGCAGGGTGCCGGTGCTGCCGGAGTCGCCGCAGCACCGGGTGTGGCGTGAGTCGCGGGCGCTGGCGGAGCAGAGGATCGAGGGCTTCCGGCTTGAGGTGTGCGACGCAATCGAGGATGCCGAGGAGCTGCTGGCGGCCGTCGTCGCTGACCTGCCGGGCTTGGGGCGACCGGACGCTGCTCTTGGTCTCTGTTCGGATGTGTGGTTCGAGGTCGGGGAGCGGCTGCAGCGTGCCTGCAGGCGGCTGGGGTCGGCGAGCTATTGCTTGTGGGAGTGGCGGGAGCCCGGGGACGCGCACGCGGACGTCGACGATCTGAGTGCTCCTTGTGACAGGGTGTTTGACGCGAAGCGCCGCGAGGCGTGTCGTGCGCGCAGGACCGGACGGCGCAACACGCTCTTGTGGGACTCCGACCCTGGGCTGGTGTTCCTGGGGCAGGCGATCCGCCAACTACGCGAAGAGCAGGAGCTGAGTGTAGGTGAGCTCGCGGGCAAAGCCCGTATTGCCGAGCGCCGCTTGGTACGGCTCGAAGCGGGGCAACTCGACCCGGGCTATGACCTGCTGCTAAAGCTCGCCCGTGCGCTGAACACCGAGCCGTCGACATTCGCCGCCCGCGCCGAAGCACTCGCAACGAAAGAGAGATCACAGTGACCCCTGCGGTCTCCTGAAAAGGGTTAGAGTCGGCCAGTGCCTTGTCCGTCATCGGCTGCTGGCTGGCTCCTCCGCTGGACCGAACACGCGTGTCCCCGGAGTCTGCGGCTTGGCGCCCGACGGGCTAAGTGATGGACGCCCCTTCGGGGCTGAAAGGCAAGGGTAGGGCCCTTCGGGCTGAGTCGGTGCCTGCGTCCGTGCAGGCCCCTGGAGAACTGCGCAGACTACACGCACCTTCGATGCTTTAGATAAAGAGTATTACCGTGAGTTACAGGTAATCCAGGTGGGTTTTGAGTGTAGTTGATGTGTGAAACTGGGGGCGCTACGTTCGCGGGGTGCAGAGCACTCACAAGATTCCCGGTGGTTCAGCGACGACTTGGTCGAGGTACTTGGTGTCGCAGGCGTCGCGGGGTGACTACTACACCAACGACGGGAATGACCGTACGGCGGCGGCACGGTGGCATGGCCCCGAACGGTTGTTGCGCTCTTACGGCATCGACTCGGCGAAGGCTGTTGAGTTGGGCGATCTGCGTTCGTTGATGCATGGCTTTTCGCCTGTGGATGGCGAGGCGATCCGCCCAGCCGGATCGAACGGGACGAGGGTCGCGGCGATCGATTTGACGTTCAGCCCGCCGAAGGATGTCTCTGCGTTGTGGGCGACCGTCGGCCCATACCGCCGCGCGCAGATCGAGGCGGCGCATCGCAAGGCTGTGAAGAGTACCCTTGAGCGGACAGAGCGGGAGGTTGCGCTTGTGCGCCGCAAGACCGGCGGTACGGTGCGGTTTGAGAAGGCGCGGCGTTTGTTGGCGGTGGAGGCCGTGCATGCCAGTAGCCGGCTCGGCCGCGACCAGGACACCAGCGGGATCCCTGACCCTCAGTTGCACTCGCATGTCGCGGTGATTGCCGCCGAACGCAAGGATGGGCAGCTGGCTGCGGTGGAATCCAAGCAGCTGTTCCGTGCGGCCCGTGAGGGTGGCGCGTGGTATCGCGCAGAGCTCGCCGCGAACCTCCAGGATCTTGGGCTGCGGATAGAACGCCGCCAGGGAAAGAACGAGCGTTACTTCGCGATCGACGGGGTCTCAAAGGAGTTGTCTGAGCACTGGTCCTCCCGTAGCCAGGACGTGGATCGTGCGGCGAATCTCTTCCGCCAGCGCTACGGTCGTGAGCCGCGAGCGGGTGAGCTCGACAGCCTCACCCTCGGCACCCGCGGTTCGAAGTCGGCCGCTGGCGCTGTCGAGGTCAACGCGGCGTGGCGCGCGCTCGGCGCCGAGCACAACCAGACCGCCAAACGGTCGGAGGAGCTCTTCCACGACCAGGGCCTGCAGGCCGAGCGGACCGTCGATCTCGCCAGCGAGCTACTCACGGAGGTCACGCGCGAGCGGTCGATGATCACCGAGCGTGAACTGCGTGCCAAGGCGTATGAGCTGAGTGCTGGTGTTTGCCGGCCAGCCGAGGCTGACCGCCTCGTTAACGACCTCGCGCACTCCGGTGAGCTTTTGCCGCTTGAGGGTGGCCTGTGGACGACCCGTCGCCTGCGGGAGATGGAGCAAAGGACGATCGAGATCGCGCAGCAGCGAATCACAGAGAGCGCCGCGCCGGTCAGCGAGCCGTCGTTGAAGCAAGCACGTCGCGAGGCCGCAAGCGAGATAAAAGGGTCGCTCACCCGTGAGCAACGCGAAGCGCTGGAGACGATCACCGGCCCCGGAGGTGTCACCGTGTTGGTGGGTCGTGCTGGCACCGGGAAGGGTGTCGTGATCGCGGCGGCCGCCCGGGCGTGGCAGCTGGACGGCCACAATGTCATCGGGGTCGCTATCGCGGGCAGTCGCGCGCAGGGTTTGAAGGAGGAGGCGAAACTCGACCGCGCCCACACCGCCGACCAGCTGATCAATGGCGTGGAGAAGGGCCATATCGAGCTCGGCCCCCGCACGGTCGTGGTGATGGATGAGGCCGCGATGAGCGACAGCGAGCGCTTCGAGAAGATCACCCGGCTAACCGCCCGGGCAAATGCGAAGGCTGTGTATGTAGGTGACGCGGCACAGATCGGCTCGATCGGAGCCGGCGGCTTGTTCGCTGAGCTGGAGGGCAAGGTCCCTACAGCCGAGCTGACCGAAGTTCACCGCGCGCACCACGAGTGGGAGCGCCGGGCGTGGGAGCAGATCCGAAACGGTGAACCCGGCCCCGCGCTCGCGCAATACCAAGCCCACGAGCGCCTGCACATCCACGACACCCGCGCACAGGCCGCGCAAGCGATGGTCGAGAACTGGGATGAGATGCGCAACAGCCTGCCCGACGGGCGCGCGGTGATGCTTACCGACGCGAGCAACCTTGAGCGCGACCAGATGAACGCGATGGCCCAAGAACGCCGAGCAGCCGCAGGCGAGCTTGGAGCACACGCGGTCCAGCTACCAGGAAAGCCCTACGGCCTCGCAGCCGGCGATGAGGTCATCTTCTCAGCCCAATACCCCATCCCCGGCCAGAAGAGGATCGAGAACGGGATCACCGGCACGATCATCGACACCAGCCGCAACAAGGACAGGGTCACGATCAAAACCCACGAACGCGAACCACGCGAGGTAACCCTCGACACCAGCACGTTCTCCGACCTGTCGCTCTCATATGCCGCGCACGTCCACAAAGCCCAGGGCATCACCGCTGAGACGTCAGGCATCCTCGTCGGTGGCTGGCAGACCGATAAGGAGCACGCCTACGTCGCTGTCAGCCGCGCCCGCGAGCAAACCCAGATCTACGTCTCCCGCGAGGACCTCGGCGAGCAAGGATTCGACATCGGCGCCACAGAACGCCTCGCCGAGAAGCTCAAGCGCACCCAAGCACAACAAGCCTCCATCACAAAGCAACCCGTCGAACGGGACACCGGCTACGAGCAGACCACCGATCGTCTACAACAGCCGCAGCCCGCCACCGAGCACGCCCGCCCCCACGAGCAGCACGAGGAGTCCCTCGACCCGCTACGCGGCTACCCCCACGACCGCTCCGATGATGACGACCTCACCTCCCAGGACGAGTCCGATCAGCCTCAACACGACCATGTGCAGAGCGATGCTCGCGAGCAACCCGCAGGACATCAGCAGGAAACCAACAACGCGCCTGTCAACATCCAGAACGCTAACCCCGCAGATATCCAAATAGACACGCGGGACCTCGGCAACATCCAGCTCGCGTACTCAAACGGCCTCTACGACCTCGAAGCTCATACCGGTGAGTCGACATATGTGTTGTTCGGTGGATGGCAGACCGAGCAGCAACTCGGGTTCGTCGCCGCCGTCCAAGCCGGCGGGCAGACCGACGTCCAGATCAGTACCGAAGACCGCGACGGAAACGACATCCAAACCGAGCTGAAAGACCGCATCGGACAAATCATCGAACAAAGCCAAACCAACGCGACGACCAACACCACCGACACAGACCGCGAAACCCCCTCGGACATCCCCGACCTCCAGCTCAGCGACCCGGCCCTCGATCAACAGGCCGCGATCGAACCGCCCGAGCAAGACCCCAACCAGCCCACGATCGAACAGGACCCACAGCTCGGGCCCGAACCGGTCGACCGCGACTCCTGCACCACGCAGACCACCCAGGAAGACGCAGCCCGCCAGCAAACGCCCGAACAGGACAATGACCAAGACAGAGACAACGAGCTCGGGTTCGAGATCGAGTAGCCCCCGCGACGTCGCCCAGAGTGCCACATCCAGCGCGATCTGTCGGGTGGAGTGGCCGACATCCCGTCGCCGCCGACGGTGTCGAATATGAACTATTCCTCGGTCGTGGTCGCCAATAGGCCGAACAAGACTTTCGTTTCGCTGTGGGTACCAAAGGTACAGGAGCGCAAGGCAGTCGACCATTGTCGGGAGAGCGGCGAACTTGCTTGACGCTGCCCGTCGATCTCGGCCGGCTCAGGTTCACCGCCCGGTGTCCTCGGTTGCAGCACCGACGTCACCGTATTCCCTAACGCGGGGATATCGCGAGCCACGCTTGCTGTCTGCGACTCGCAGGATTGGTCCGACTACACGGCAGTCGACCGGGCGACGGAAGATTGTCTCGTGATGCGCACGTGGATGCTTGCCCAGGCCGCTCGGCGCACGCAGGCACTCATCGCGAAAAGTGCCTGAAACGACGATAATCACCAATTATCGGCCTACCCGGAATCTCCCTACTCCGGCTGAGAATAGGTCCTATGTCGCGCGATCGGCTGGCGGGCGAACGGGTGGCTGAGGCATTACGGGTGAGGGCAGCGCTTCGACTGAGGCCGAACGTACGGCTCTGGGGTGTCGAGCTCGGAGCGGAGCTTTGTGAGGCCGAGCCGCATGCGTCCCTTGACGGTCCCTGGCGGGAGGGCGAGACGTTGGGCGATCTGCTGGTGGGTGAGGCCGTCGAAGAAGCCGAGTTGGATCACCTGCAGCTGTGCCGGCGGCAGCCGCACGAGGAGCCGCGCCAGATGATCTGCTTCGGTGCGCGCAGCGAAGTCGCTGGGTACGTCGTCGGGCGCGGGTTGCTGGTCGAGTCCAACCGGACCGTCGTCGCGTCGGGCAGCTGCCGAACGCAGGCCGGCAAGGTAGATTGCGCGGTGCCGGACGACGCTCATTGCCCATCCCGCGACCGATCCGCGCGTGGGCTGATAGGTCGTCCGCGATGCCCAGATCGAGGCGAAGGCGTCTTGTACGGCGTCGTGGGCGCAGTCGCGGTCGCGGCAGACAGCCAGAGCTACACGAAGCGCGCCTGTCGCGAAACGGTCGTACAGTTCTCCCAGTGCTTGCTGTTCTCCGGCTTGGACGCGCGACATCAGGTCGGCGTCTGTCGCCTGGGATCCGGCACGGGATGCTATGGGGCACATGCAACGTCCTTGGTCGGCGCGAGGAAGAACATCTCGCAGGCGATCCCGGGTGAGGTCTGGTTGGCGCTCATGAACGCCACGACTTGGCGTCGTGTTAGGCGCTCGACGGCGGCGCTGAAGTCGTCCTCGCGGTCGGCCTGGAATGCCACGCGTCCGTCGATCACCTCGCTCGCAGCTCCGCCGGCAACTAGCTCCTCCTCTGAGGAGCTGAGGATGTCCTCGAGGATGCACACGACGACGTTGTCGTTGATGTAGGTGTGTGCGGTCGTGCGGTCGTGTCCGTAGACCTCGCCGTAGAGCGTGACCATGGCTGCGGAGATGGCGGCTGTAAGAGCCTCTGCGTCCGGCAGAGCAGGAACGTCGGGCATGAGCGCCTCGGTTCTCCCAGCTCTATCGATGAGCGCGCGGACAGGAGCAGAGGAGAAGCCCGACGCCGAAGCAAAAAACCATACCCCCATTCGGCGGTGACCGTCGTTGCGATCCCGAGAACACACGCATCTTGAGCCGAGAACACACGCATCTTGAGGTAGGAATAGAAATCTTTGCTCGTGGAATGATCCAAACCAGCCGCATTTCTCTATAGGGATCAGAGAGAGGCTTGGGCCTCTAGTAGCGCGGGGTGTGTATTCAGCCTCGGGAGTGCCCCTCGGGTTCGTCGGGGGATTAGGGGCTTCGGCTCACACATGTGCTCACCGAGGAGGCCGTCGATGACGCCGTCGTTTCTTTCCGCTCGTAGGGGATGGCTTGTGTTGATGGCGTGCGTGGCTGCTCTGGCGGCGGCTTTGGGCACGACGGCTGCGACGACGTACGCGTTGGCTACCGGCGCGAGCTCCGAGTCGCCGGGTGTGCGTGAAGCCCTGTCTCACGAGGTGCAGCCTGCAGGACCCGGGATCGTTTCGCAAGGTGGCTCGGGCGGCGCGGGCAACGCTTCGGCGCCTGCTGGGGAAACGGTTCCGAGCCTCTCGACGGCGTTTTCGACGACGTGGAGTGCGCCGCATCGTCCGTTGGTGACGCGGATCTTCAATGTGCCGGTGAACTACAAGGGCAGCGACGGGGCGTGGCACGCGATCGACAACACGCTCGTGGGCTCCCCGTTGGGTGGCTATGAAAACACGGCGAACAGCTTCTCGCTGCAGTTGCCGGAATCGCTGTCCTCGAACGTGTCGTTGAGCTATCAGGGCAGCACGGTGTCGTTCACGCTGCAGGGCGCGGCGGCGTCGCTGCCATCGGTCTCGGGCGACACGGCGAGCTATCCCGAAGTGCTCTCATCGACGAACCTGTCGTATACGTCGGAAGCTGCAGGCGTTCGTGAGCTCGTGACGTTGAAGGACGCAGGCGCGCCGACCGAGTTGCGCTACTCGCTGTCGCTGCCTGCGGGATTCTCGCCGCGCAAGGAAGCGGACGGGTCGATCGCGCTAGTGGATGGGTCGGGCAATAAGGTATTCAGGATTCCGGCTGCGACGGCGTATCGCCCGTCGGCAGGTCCTACGTCGGCGCGTGTGCTGCCGAGTAGCGTGGCGGCGTCGGGGTCTGGGTGGACGCTGACGGTCGACACGGGCGAAGCGTGGCTGCGCGAAGAGCTGGCCTCGGGCGCGGTCTCGGTCGACCCGACGGTCGACGTTGCGGCTGCGCAGGCGTGCTCGCTGGCGGCGGAATCACCGACGACGAGCAAATGCTCCTCCTCGGAACTGCGGGTAGGATATGACTCGACGCATCAGGAGAACCACGCGTTGCTCGAGTTCAGCCTCAGCAGCCTGCCGCTCGCCGCGGTGGTGCTCGACGCGAAGCTCGGGCTATATGTGCAGGCGCACAGCACCACGAGCGCGAAGGCCGTGGGTGTTTACCGCGTGACGAAGCCGTGGACGACGAGCGCGACCTGGAACACCTATGACGGCACGCACTCATGGGGCACGGCGGGCGGGGACTACTCCAACCCCGAACACGAATCAGACGCTTCTGTGAACCCATCTGTCGGTGCGTCGACCGGCTGGTACTACTGGTATCCGACGAAAATGGTGCAGGAGTGGGTCAACACCACCAAAGCCCCTGAATACGAAGAAAAACCGCAAGGGTATGCCAACGAAGGGCTGATCGTAAAGGACCAGACCGACGGCCTGACGGCGAACCTGCTGACGATCGACTCGCCGTCGGCATCGAGTGACCAGCCCTACCTGGAAGTCACTTATCAGGCGCGCGGAGAGGGCGAAGAGCCGCAGTACACGATCGCCTCGACGCCGCTGTCGGACAGCTCGACGATGGGCGTGAACGTCGCCAGCGGCGACCTTCTGCTGCAAACCGCGCAGATGCAGATGACCGGTGTCGCCGGCTTTGGGTTCACGAGCACGCGTACCTGGAACGGCTTGAACGGGGAAAGGCTCGACTACGGACACTGGCAGGACAGCAACGACATCTCGCTGTTCGAAAACGGGGACGGCTCGGTGTCTTACCTGAGTCCGACCGGCGCGTGGTTTGAGTTCCAGAAGCAGCCCGCTGGTGAATACACGCGGCCGCCTGGGATCAAGGCGACGATGTGCGGCGCCGGCAGCCCGGCCCCATGCCCGACGTCGCTGCCGTCCGGGGTGACCCATGAGCTGCTGTTCGACGGAAACCAGGGCCAGGACAGCTTCAACGCCTACGGCGCGGGCATCCAGGAAGACCACTACGGGCACAAGATCGCGGTGGCATTCCCGAGCGAACATCATCTCGTGTTTACCGACCCGCAGGGCCACAAAATCGAAGAAATCAGCGAAGGCCTCGAAGGTCTCGCGAGCGAACTCAAGGACCTGAGCGGGTCAAGAAACGTCAAATTCAGCTACAAAGACTTCGAAGAAGGCGAACCTGAGCTGCAGTCCTACACCGACGCGAACGGGAAGACGACCTCCTACGAATACGCCAACTACACGATCACCAAGATCACGGACGGCCACGGCGAGGTCACGCTCTTCCACTACGACAGCAAACGCCGCGTGACAGAAATCATCCGCACCACGAACTCAGAACACACGAAAGGGCCCACGACGAAGTTCAAATACTACGAACCCGGTGAAGCACCTTCGCCCTGCAACTCCAATCAGCGTGGGACGCTCGTGAAGGACCCGGACTGGTCAAAAGCCGAAGAACACGAAACGCTGTACTGCGCGAACGTTCTGGACCAGCTGGAAAAGACCGTCGAGCTCAACGGCAAAGAAAAACTCGAATCCTCGGCGAGCTACGACCCATTCGGCAACCAGACATCCCTCACCGCGGCGACGTCGGGCGAAAGCGAAAAAGGCGGGGTGACGAGTCTCGACTTCGACAAATACGGGATCAACCTCGAATGCGCCGTGCAGGGCACTACGAAAGGAGAAAGTAAATGCCCGGAACGGACCGAAAAATCAACGCTACTCACGACGAGCCTGTCCTACGCGGACAAAGAAAACGCGACCTCTCCCTCGCAGGTCGAGAACCCCGAGACCAACAGCACCAGCGGCTGCTACAACCTCGGCACCCCCAAAACCGGCTGTCCCGAATCCAAAGAAGCTACCGGACCAGCCGGAACCCTCGCGAAGGAGACTAACCCCCTCCCGAAAGAAAACGAACTGAAGTTCGAATACAACAAAACAGGCGTGCTGGAGGGCACCCTGAAATCCTCCACCGACGCCGACGGCCACACGACCAGCTACGAATACGACGAAAAAGGAAACCTGAAGACAATCACCCCACCGTCCGGGTCGGGTCTCTACAAGACCACCATCACCGTCGACTCCGACAGCCGTCCCCACACGATCACGCAGTGCCTAGTCGAATCGTGCAGCTCGAGCGACGTCGAGACGATCAGCTACGACAAACTAGGCCGCATTACCGAAGCCGTCTACACCGGGCCCGGTGCGACAAAGACCTTCAAATACGTGTACAACGCCGACGGCGACCCTGAAGAACTCTCAGACCCCGCAGGCAACACCACCTACACGTATGACGCCCTCAACCGTCTCACCGAAGAAATCCAGGGCAACGGCCCGAGCGCCACGTACGGCTACGACGAAGCCTCCAACCTCACGACCTTCTACGACGCCGGCGGCACAACCGTCTACCTCTACAACGGGCTGAATCAGCTCGAAGCGATGCACGAGCCGACCGGCAGATGCACCGGCACACCGTCGAAATGCACCCACTTCGCCTACGAAAACGGTACGCTCGACAAGGTCACCTACCCATCCGGAGCGACCCTCAACTACACGCTTGAAGCTGCCACAAAACGCCCCACCGCGATCACCGTCAAGAACCCGGCCGGCGAAACACTGCTCACCAACACATACTCGTACGAACACGAAACCGCCGACACGACGCTGATCTACCAGGACAAATACACACAGGGCACGACCAGCAACACCACCAACTACGGATACGACGCGCTCGAACGGCTGCTCCAAGCCACCACTGAAGGCACGACCCCATCCCACTACGAATACGAACTCGACGGCGCCGGCAACCGCATGTGGCAACAGGTCAACACCACGGGCACAACCGGCGGCCCCGAAACGTTCTACGACTACAACAGCGGCAACGAGCTCGAATGCCGGATGAAAGCCAAAGGAGCCTGCTCAAAATCATCCAGCAGCGAGCTCGCCGGCTACACTTACGACGGCGTCGGCAACGAAACCGCGATCACAGGCTACAACGAAACCGGGAACACCAGTTTCTCCTACAACAATCTCCACCAGCTCAAGGACATCACCCTACCCTCCTCCGGCGAACAAGCCCTCACCTACCTCACCGGCGGCCAAAGCAACCTCATCACGGTCGGCTCCGTCGACATCCAAAACACCAAACTCGGCCTCGTCGGCCAGATCAACGAATCCGGCGTCAGCGAATACGCCCGAACACCAGAAGGCCTCCTCGTCGACGAGCGCCTACCCAGCGGCAGCGACTACAACCCGATCTACGACGCGAACGGCGACATCATCGGACTGCTCAACAGCAGCGGCGCACTCGTGCAGACGATCCGCTACGGGCCGTACGGCGAGAACACCAGCGCGGGCGGAAGCCTCGCCTACAGCACGACTAACGACCCATTCGGCTTCCAAGGCGGCTACCAGGTGCCCGGCAGCGGTCTCTATCACTATGGCGCACGCTACTACCACCCCGTTACGGGCCGGTGGACGCAGCCAGATTCGGCAGGCCCGGAATCGTATGACTTCGCGGGCGATGATCCGGTGAACCAGGTGGACCCGACCGGCGAGATGGGTATGGCCGGAAACGAAAAAACCGCCGCGGAAAGCACCGTTAGGTGGTGTGCGGAGCACCCACACGAATTTTATTACAACCGCGCAATATATGAACGGTGCGAGAAAGCCGGCGAAAAAGCGCACCTTTCGGAAGACAATTGCCAGGTTATTGGGACGTTTCTGTTCCTACTCGGGGCGCCAACGGGTGACGTGATACCCGCCACCGCACGCGGGGTGCTGTGGGCCCTCGGCGGCGCGCAGCTCCTTTCCTGTTAGCTCGTGGTCTACGACTTTGTGAGTGTGTATGAAACGTAAACCACCCGAACCCGCGCGAGTACAGCTATGGATTCGCTGGCTGTCTCTACTGGCTTGGATCGGGTTTCTCATCAACCTACTATTCGGTCTTCACGGGGTGGCTAAGATCGCGCTCGCGGCATTTTTTGGGGCGCTTATACTCGCCGATATCTCTTACAGGCTATGGAGAAGGCGGGCATCACGTGATCCCGTGGAGCCAACGACCGGAGAATAGGAGCGGCGCTCTCGGTTTCACGGCCCCCGAGGCCTAGTTGACGTCCCCCGCCCACACGGGACTCGGACTGCGTAAGGGGCGGTGCTATCCGCAGGAGTGGCAGGGGCCGAGACTGGTCCATTCGACCTAGCGGCTGCTGGCGGCGGATATTTCTGGGTGGGCGAACGTCAACGAGACCGGTCCCACGCCAGAACCCGAAGCACGGTGAGTCGGAAGATTCGGTGTTTTTCTAGCACCTCGGCGACGGTTGCGCAGCCGTGCACCATGTGTGGGAGACGCGTTTGTGGCGTGCCTCGTATGGCCCTGCTGGCACCGGTCGCCACAACCTGCGTTGCGGCTAGCTCCGGGGCCGGAACCTGTCAAGGCCGCCCCTGCGGGGCCGCCTGCGGCGGGGCCTGACGGCCCGTCCTTGACAGAACCCGCCCCCTCCGCTGAAAGGTCACTCAGGTCGGCAGGGAGGACCCTGCCGACCTGACAGCGACTACCGATGATGGACAGCAGGTGGATGCCTGCCCACCTACCCCAACGCTTGTCGGACCGCGTAGGTCTATGAGCGGGCCCACAAGCGTCCAACAGCGCTCCCGGTCGAGCCTCGCGTTTCCGGCCTCGATCGTCCTGCGAGCGCGCTGTGCCTGGGTTCGAGCCGACGAGCGAGATCCGTAGCGCTCGACCTCCTCTCTCCAGTCGCTCAAGCCGAACTCGATCGGAACGGGTGACCAGCCGCTGGCCGGACTACCGGGCACTGCTAGCCCTCGTCGTCAAAGGGGACGTCGACCGAGAGACGCTCGAAGTCCTCTGCGGAGGCGGGGTTGGTTCCCCTCCGCGCGTGCAGCTCTGCCGCTGGGGTGATCGGCGGCTCGATCGTCACGCCACCCTGACGATCCGGGACGACCTCATAGCGACGCCCAGCCACCTCCACGATCTCGCCGATCGTCAAGTCGAGCCTCTTCACGGCGGTTGCCATGGATCAATGGTAGCCCTGACAGCGACGAGAGGACGATGCCTGCAGGAGCGCGTGGCCGGCAGGAAGCGCTGGCTACCCTGACGCTGGCACCCGATTGTGCCGCCGTGGCCTCAGGTGTCGCCGGGGTTTAGGACCAAAGACCGACGTCCGGTCCTAAACCCCCTCGAAAAGACCGTAAATAGCCGCATTCCGCTTCGGCTGAGTCGCTCGGCAGCTACCAATAAAGATCCTCCAAATCGGCCGACTTCCAAAGGTCCTCAGGATCGGTTTGCAAGCAGGAGGTCGCCGGTTCGATCCCGGCTGGCTCCATTAAGTCGAGTGAACGCGAACCGTACGAGCCGACACGTGCGTTCAGAATGGTTCGGTGCCCTCGTTGAGAATCTTCAAGTACTGGTCATATACGTAGAGTTTTCCTCTCTGTCGCCCGGTTGCCTCACGCAGGATCCCGGCTTTCTCAAGTCGTTGGATCGCGGCGTACACGGGGGGGCCGGTCAGACCGAGGCGTTCGGCGGAGCCGCTGGCGCCGATGACGACGGAGCGCGTTGCGAGGTCATGCACACGGTGCGCCGTGGCGGCACCACGTCCGAAGGTGTGGATTTTCTGGCGGTCGTTCTCCACCATCGCGACGACACGCTGCGTGGTGAGTGTCGTGGACTCGGCGACTTCTATGACTCCTTCGAGGAAGAACCGGAGCCAGTCCTCCCAAGCGCCGTCGGTGCGGACGCGCTGTAGGTGCTCGTAGTAGCTGTCGCGGTTGCGCTTGAAGTGCAGGCTCAAGTAGAGGAGCGGCCGGCTGAGTACACCCTCGGAGCACAGCAGCAGGGTGATCAGGAGCCGTCCAACTCTTCCGTTGCCGTCCAGGAAGGGGTGGATCGTCTCGAACTGGGCGTGTGCGAGCGCGGCCTTGACCAGCACTGGAGTTGGATTGGGATCGTCATGGATGAACTTCTCGAGGGCGCCCATCGCCACGGTGACCTCTTGCCATGGTGGCGGCACAAATCGCGCCATGGCGGGGCGCGCGCCGCCAAGCCAGTTCTGTTCGCGGCGGAACTCGCCAGGGTTCTTGTCCGCTCCCCGTCCCGTCTGTAGTAGCCGTCGGTGCACTTCTCGTAGTAGTCGCGCGGAGAGCGGCGGCGCTCCGGGTTTCGCGATCTGGTCGAGGCCGTAGTCAAGGGCTGCGATGTAGTTCGCGGTTTCTTGGGCGTCTTCGCGTAGCGCGCCCGGTGCAGCGTCGTGCTCAAACAGGAGCAGGTCTGACAGGGAGGACTGTGTACCCTCGATCTGAGAGGACAGGACAGCCTCCTTGCGGACGAACGTGTAGATGAACTGGTCGGGGTCGGGGAGCAGTAGCGTGATCCCGTCTAGGCGTCCAAGGGCCTGGTTGGTGCGGTCCAGCAGGGACTGCATCGGCGCGTCGATGCGCAGAGGCGGCTTGGGTGGGAGCGGATTGGGATGGAAGGCCCAGTATCCGTCGGGACCGCTGTCCGCTAGTCGGTATTCGCCTGTCCGGGGGCTCGATGCTGGGCTCGGAGGATCTTTTCGTTCGCTTGCCACGGTCGAAGCTTACTAAGCGATAAGGCAGAAACGTTTACTAAGCCGTAGGCCTGCTCAGCGATCGCTAAGCAACGAATCCCGTGGGGGGCGTGTGCGCCCTTCCCCGATTGAGATCCGTCCGCCGGGCAGCGGCGCAACGCGGTTCGCGTTGACTTCGGTTGGCTCCATTTTCTGGTCGGCAACTAACCATTGCTTTACATGGAATGCTGTCGGGGGCGACTGCCGCCGATGCCGCGACAGGACCTAGTGTCTGGCAGATGCGGCAGAAGAGGCCTGGCGAGCCGCTGCGTAGAGCGGCTCGGGGGCCATGTCAGCCCCGTTTGGCCAAGTGATGGTGCCCGCCTCGGCGTCTACCGCGACGCGTGCGAAGTAGTCGGGATCGCACAAGGGCTCGAAGACGCCTCGCCACTCGCGACCTGTGAAGTCAACTTCGCCGATTGTTCCGTCGTTGAAGGTCAGGCGCAGTCGGTACTCGCCGCTGATCTCGACACCGATGACGTCGTGCAGTTGCTCCACGAAAAGCATGTTACGCCAGGGCATCGATCGACTCCAGCGGCTCGTCGCGTCGTGCGCGCTCCCAGTTCGCTGCTAGTGCGTCCTCGTGCAGGACTGCCCACTCTGCGACCAGCGCGAGCCCGCGCCGCGGAAGCGAGCCCGCGATCACGGCGCCCGCGAAATCCACTGACGCGGCCTGTCCTGCGTAGCGAGCGTGGAGGTGCGGACGTACGTGGGCGCCCTCATTCCAATACATCCAGATCGTGATCCCGTAGAAGCGCTGATCCTGGGCACGCAGCCACCATACGATCGGCTTGAGACGAAACACTCCGGCGCAACTCTCTGGCTGCGGCTATGGACGAGCCGGATGGCCGGTACCTCGAAATGCACATGGTCTGCGCGCCGACCAGCTTCGCAGACAGACAATCGTCGGCTAGCCCCTCATATGAGGTTCAGCAGCGCTAGTACACCTGCAGCAATTAGGATCGCCAATGTTCCTCCAACGACCGCAACGAGCCAGCGGCTGTTCCACCAGCGGCTCTCTCGCTGCTCGAGGGGTCGTTTGGTCGCGCACGATCCAGATGAAGCCTCCGCGGTGATAGCGACGTTGCCGTCTTGGTCCTCTCCCCCCGAGGACGCGACGGCTCCTCCCGAGATCAAGCCCACGGATCCACCAATAGAGCCGATCGTTATCCTAGCGATCTGAGGGTCAATCGGTATCGACGCCTTTGTATCGAGCCGATTGAGGCGTCTAGTGATCGCCCCCTCAAGTTGGCCGTGAAGCCCAATGACTCGGGTTGCATCGGATCCAGACGTCCTAAGAGTCGTGCCTCGCCCAGCGTGAGACGCGGTGTTTCGCTGATCTGAGGTTAGAATCGTCTCCGCACCTGAGGCTGTCACGCAGAGTTCTAGGTGTCCGACCTCAATGTCGGAAACCTCTCGAAGATCCTCACGCAGTTCGTCGATCGTGGTGGCCTTCACTTCCAGGTCCGTCAGCGTGGCCTCAGCTGACAGCGTCGCACCTTCGAACTCCTTGTCAAATAGCGAGGTCGCGAGAGTCGTTGCAGCAAGAAAGTCCTCGATGCTCAAGGGCTGCTCCCAAGTCCTATTCTGGCGATGGTGCTTAGCCATGTTGCCCCTTGAGCCAGAGACGCCAAACGTCGTTCGCTACCGGTGCGGAGACCTGCGTACCTACCATCGCTCGGTGTCCATGCCAGCCCACATCGCTGCAGCTGACCCGGCCAGACCGGTCCGAGGCATCTCTCTAGGGGGTGTGGGTAGGCGCAATCGCTTCCGTCCGGGGCATCGTGCATCTTCCATGGCATAATCTATGTTCGGGAAGGATACTGGATATCGCTCGCGAACATTGAAACAATCTTTATTTCCTAACCAACGCCCCTGCACCCCATGAAAAAGCAGCCTTCCACAGTTACGTTGCCGCTCGATGAGCGTCTACGCGACTCCCGGCCTCAGTCGACGTCGATGTCGATGCCGCTCGCCGTCCACCACCGTCTGGATGTCATCACTGAACTCGCGACTGATCTAAACGCGACCCGCGCAGAGATGATCGCGATGCTGATCGCACGAGCCGACCTCGACGTAGAGCAGCTCGAGAAGGCCGTACTTGCCTACCGGAAGCTGACGGTGGGGGACGTCGTTCCAACGAAGCCCGGTGAGCCGAGCCCGGAAGAGGCCGGAGACAACGTGGTCAAGCTCCCACTGCGCCAACCAGGTCGCCCGCGCCAGCGGGCCGCCGGCTAACCTTCGAAGAGTGCGCCAAGGTGGTGCCGGACCTGCGCGGGTTGCGTCCAGATCCGTACCCGAACCGCTCAGCCCAAGCCAAGCGTTGGCGTCACGATCACGTGGTTTGCGCGCCGAGCAGTTTCGTCCACTGGCACAGATTTGCAGCCGATTCTGGGATGCGTTCTTGATGGTGGCCGAACCGTCACGGTCTGGCGCTGAGCTGGACCTTGCTTGTGGCCGCTATCCAGCCTGGTAGCGCCGGGTATATGTAGCCGGCGAGGGCGAGGTCTTCGTAGTAGTGGTCCGAGCTCCCATGTTAGGCGTGCTCGCGCCGCGGCCGCCGAAAGAAGTCAGTCAGGAACACCACGAACCTGAGTAGCAGGCACAGCGTGGCTACGTTGACGATGAACACGGCCACTATGGCCCAGACGGCTCGACGCTCCTGCCAGTGTCTATCAAGCAGAAGCTGCGGCGCGACAACGACCGCGGCCACCCACGACCGATACGACCCACGGCACAAGCCGGGCACGCCGAGAAGCTTGGGGCTCGCCCATGCGGATCGCATCGACGGTGCGCCTCGCCCACTTTTAGTCGCCGGCCTTGGCTTCGTTGTGTTGACGAGCTGCGGCATCGAGCCCGTCATTTCGCCTCGATCGGTCTGATTGAGGTCACGCGGAGCGGTGCGCATCGAGATTGGTGATCTCGTTGCGTAGGTGGCGCCAGTCGGCTGGAGGCTCTCCGAGCGCCATGAAGCCTTCCTCATGAGCGGTCGCGCTCGGGCAGGGATCGGGGCGAAAGCGGAGAGCGGCTTAGCGTCGGGACGCCTGCCCAGCCCTCGACGACCTGCGGACCAAATGCACCCCACAGGCCAGGTATGGCAAACTTTGCGACACGCTGTCGCAAACTCAAACCATCACCTGGAGGTCCCGGCATGAAGCCTGTTCTTGTCTCCGTCGACGTCCCACAGTCTCGCGAGGAGGTCTTTGCTTATCTCGACGTGCTGAGCAACCACGAGGCGTTCACCGACCATATGCTGCTCGACTGGACGTGCAGTGGCCCTGCGAGCGGCGTGGGGGCGAAAGCCAGGATGCGAGCCAAGGCGCCCGGCAAGGCGCAATGGCTCGACATGACTGCCATCGCGTCTAGCCCCCCTGAGAGCAGCGTCGAGGAGTCTGTCGGCGCCGGGGGCCGGCGGCGCACACGCGGCACGTATAGCCTCGACCAACTGCCGCACGGCGGCACAGCCATTCAGTTCCGCCTCGACTTCCTTACGCTCCCTCCTGCCGAGCGCCTGCTCCTCCCGCTCATCCGGCTCCGCTTGAAGCGCGACAACGCGAAGGCCATGCAGCGACTCAAGGAAACCTTGGCGCGTGTTCGGACGGGCGTTGCGTCCGCGTAAACGACGAAAATCACGACCGCAAAAGCGCGCCTCGCTGTCCCTGAGATCGTGACCCGCACCCCGCCCGGTGGGACGCAGACGCGAGCCCCACGAGTTTCGTCAGAGCTTGCCCGCGAGCAGATCATGGACGCCGTCAGCACGCTCCTCGAGCACCGGCGATTTCACGAGCTGACGATTGACGAGGTGATGCAGGAGGCCGGGCTCGCCCGGACCGTCTTCTATCGCCATTTCGTAAGTCTCGCGGACGTCGTCCTTAAGCTCCTCGACGGGCTGATCGCGGACGTTCTCGCCGAGACGGATCGCTCCGACCCACGCGACCGGGACGTGCTGCGCCGGACACTCGCGCTCGCGGTTGGTGTGTTCCGTCGCCACGGGCGCGTGCTACTCGCATTCGATGATGCAGCCCGACAGGATGCCAACATCGCTGCGTCATATCGCCAGTTGGCCGATCGCACCGTCGAGGCCATCACGGAGCTGCTTGAGCGCGGTGAAGAAGAGGGTCACACTCCTCCCCTGGCCACAACAGAGCTCGCCCGCGCACTCGCCGCCATGAACGGCAGTTATCTGCTCGATCGTGTCGCACGCAACCCCGAATTCGATACCGAGACAGCACTCGAGGCCCTGTACACGGTCTGGAGCCGCACGACCTGGCCCGACGCAACGGCCTCACAGGCGCCAGAGCGATAAGGGCGGACATGCAGGAGCGCGGAAGTCAGCCCTTATCAGAGCTGGGCGCAACAATCCCAATCAGTGCGCTCCCCGACGCCGATGCCAGCGCGATCACAGCGGTAGTGACGCTCTTCAGTGATTCGGTGAACGGCTGCGGCGGCACGATCGCGCCCGCCGCCAGAAAGATACCCAGCGTCAGCAACGCCACGAAGACGATCAACAGCAGGTTGGTGGCACCTTTCGTTTCTGGAGTGCCCGCGGCCGTCTTGTTGTGTTCCGCCACTTCAGCGCTAGCAGTCTCTTTGGCAGCGTCAGTCGTCGCGTTATCAGCGCGCACTTGAGCAGCATTGGCAGCCGACAGATGGGCCGCCTTGCTTCCCGGCGACGGTACTAGTAGGCCGATCAAAGCGCCCCCCACCGCGGTCCCAGCGGCCCACATGGGTGTTGGCGGCGTTTGACCAGCGGCGACCGCCGCGGTGACGCCAGCGAAGAAGACCACCAGCGCGGCACCCAAGCCAATAACCACCAGATCAGTAGTGCTCCACGCTTTGCCCCCCATGAGCGCCCGGCAGTTTAGCACTCCCAGCTGTCAACATAGCTCGGCTTTACAAAATCGTCATGGGGGATCCGGTTAGGACTCAAGCGCGGCCGCGCCGACACCAGTTACCCACATCACACCACCAACACCGGTCGTTCAAATGACGCTGCTTCGGGGATGACCAAGCCCGCTTCTGTCTGGAACCACTGTTCCAGCAGCGAGCAGTACATCCCACGGAAGTCAGACGTCTTCACAAGATTTTCGTTTTCATCCAATTTGGTCAGGCCTGGGAACTCTCCGACCATTTTTCCCGCCGCCCTGGAGCCAATCAAGAACGCCACACCGCCAGCGCCATGGTCAGTACCAGAGCCATTTTCGCGTGGCCGGCGGCCGAACTCAGACCACAACTGGATCAGTACCCGCTGATCGAGGCCGCGTGCTTCCAGGTCGCGTTGAAAAGCCACAAGCGCACCAATCGTCTGTTCGAGGTTGGTCGTCAGCGTGTCCACCTCGCCCGAATGCGTGTCGTAAGAGCCAACCGCGTTCAAAGACACGCATTTGATCGGCATTTCCCGATGGAGCATCGCCGCCAGCACCGCAAGTCGTTCCGCGAATTCGCCCGTCGGATAGGTGACAGTCGAGCTGTCAGGAGATTCCTTCTCCAGCTTCACAAAGTTCGCCATCTCCTCGAGCACCAAGCTCGTGTCGTAGGAGCCCCCCCGCGCTTGTGCATACGCTGGTGACGTCGCCGGCAGAGCGCCAAGCGCTCCAAAGGTCTCCAGCGCCGGCCCCGTTACCGGTTCACCCAAGCCATACGCCCACATCGTGTAGTCCGCCGGCGATGACACCGCCGCAACTGGCATGCTCGCTGTCGCCAGCGCTGGTGCTAGCGAGTAATCCAGCGACAAGCCCTGCAGTGGGTTATCAGCTTCGCCCACCAGGTCGAGATAGCGCCCCATCCAACCCGAGCGCGCGTTCGCGTCCAGCTGTCCGACCTCCCAGTAGTGGCGGCTGGTGAAGTGACTCTCTTCGGAGGGCTCGTAGCCGATCGCCGGGAACACAGTGACCTTGCCCTCGCCATGGAGCTCCGCCAGGCCGCCAGCCGCCGGGTGCCACATCAGGTTTTCGTCCTCCGTAAAGACCTCGCCAGCGCCTTCAGCAAGGCCCAGTGTCGGGCGTAGTTCTTTGTATCTCGCTTCCTTGACCGGCGCCAGCACCGAGAGTGCGTCCCAGCCTCCTTCCATGAAGATCGACACGAGCACCGGCGCATTTGGCCCGCCCGCTGCCGAAGCTTGCGCGATGCCCTCTTCGAAGTGACGCGGGCTAAGCATCGAGGCGCCATAGACAGACAGCGCAGCGCCCGCCGAGCGCAGCAGGAACGTGCGACGGTCGAGTCCAGTGCCAGCCGGCAGAGGCATTCCCGGCTCGATCGCCGGCAGCCCCTTCCCCGCAATCGCTGCCCCACGGCGCAGCAGCTGTGACCGAGTGAAGTCGTTACACGAGCAGCTCCTGGCCATCGTCAGCCCCCCTTGGTCGGTATCGGCGTGCTCGCCCGCATGTCAACTCACCTGCATATCCGGCGACGTTGCAATCAGCATGCGCAACGCGTTCTGGCGCATCGCTCGGTACGGGCTCCGCTCCCATTGCGCCAGCGGTTCCTTCAGCACCGACTGCGCAAAAGCAGTTATGCACTGCTCGGATTCCGCGGAAAGCAGCGGGTTGGCCCAGTACGCGAGCGCGCTCGACAGCGCCGTCGCAGGATCCTCCGTCGCGCTGTACTCAGGCTGGCCTTCCGGCGGCCACGGATTGGGGTAGCTCTTCGCCGTCACATAGCTGGCAATTTCCCAGCGCGCCCGAGCGGTTGAGGTGTCAAGCCAGCGGGTGAAGTCCCAGCCAGAAACGTTCGGCGGGTAGAACAGCTGCTGGCCCGCATTCGCCGATAGCCATGCCCACGCCGTCGTATCGATCGGACGAGAGATCGAGCGCAGCAGGCCCGCGTTGTAGACAACGGGCGGCGTCACCATCTCCGCGCCCTCGTAGAAGTCCGGATGCTGGAGGATCGCCTCCACGACCGCTCGAATGCTGTATGCCGAGCTCGTATAAACGCCCTGCAGCGAGGCCAGTGTGGCTTCCGAGGGCGCCGTCGGGATGAAATAGCCCCACAGCTTGGTCACAAAGAACGACGCGTGAAGCGGGTGGCTGACGCACAAGCGCACTGCATCTTCGTAGTTCCAGTTGCCGGTCTGGCCGAATACCGTCTTCTGGCCCGTGTCGTGGTAGCTGGGTTCGAAGCGGAAATTGTAGTTCCCAAGTTCGGCCGACCAATCACTGCACCAGCCCGTAAGCGTCCTGGCCATTTCGCGCACATCGTCCTCCGTGTAGGCGCCGCGATCCGCGCCCAGCGAGAACAGCTCCATCATCTCGCGTGCGTAGTTCTCATTAGGGTCCCACTTGTTGTTGGACGTGCCATTGAGAAACAGCAGCATCGCGGGATTCGTCGTGACCGCCAGGAACAGCTCGTCGAAGCTACCTACAGCCATCGAGCGGAACAGGCTGTTCTGTTCGAGCATCAGCTGCTGACTGTTGACCTGGGCGTTGGAGTTGGCAAACCAATCGTGGAGGATGAGCGTCATGCGCTCGATCAGCTGCTGGTCTGAGCGGACCATCCGGTCAAGCCACCAGCAGTGGTCATCACCCCACGCGTGATCCGGATCGAGCGGTTCGCCCTCTTCATTGACAGGTTCCGGGCCGCTCAGCGTGGCTGGCCCCGAGGGGCGGGTGAGACTAAACACGACCTCTTCCAATGGTTGACCAACAAGGCTCTCCGCCTGCCCTGGAGCCGGTCCGAAGCCAGCGCGCCACAGCAGGCGGTAGGCCTGATCGAGGGTGAGCGGCGGAGAGCCGATCGATGGAACAGGAGCCGGCGAGGACGAAGGCGGAGAGGCCGGGGCCACAGGCAGGATCGTCCCGAGGGTGCCATGGGGTTGGGCGATCGCGGGACGATGTGCAGGCTTACGGTGTCTGCGACGCTTGTGGTGCTTGCGGTGCTTGTCGTGGTGATCCTTCGCCGCAGCCTTACCTTGGGCGCCGCCAGCCTTACCCGCATGTCCGGTCGGCGTCACTGAGCTGCTCGCCATCGTGGCGGGCTCATCCCCGAGCATGGACTCGCATGGGCGTGATCGAGCACTACGAGTAGATCGACCAACTCGAACCAACCCGCCAGCGCAACGCGCGATCATCGACGTATGTCCTACGCGTTCTCTGCTGGTCTCCTTCTACTGGTTCCTTGGCTGACCTCAACGGCGCCCGCCGTGGAGGGCGCAAGCCGCAATGGCATGACAGTGGGCGACGTCTCGCCGCCCAGATCGCCTAGCCTTAGCGAACCGTGCTCTTCGTCGTGATCGCAGCAGCAGTCGTGGTAGCCGTCCTGATCGGGCTCAGTATGTGCCGACTCGCCGCCCTGAGCGATCATGATCACGCTGTCGCTCTGGCCGAATGGATCCGCCTGAGCCGTCAAAGCGAACAGCCAGCCGTGGATGACCGGTTCTCCGACCAGCTCCCGTTGGACCCCCCCGACGAGGCCTTTCGCGCGACCGGCTGACGATCACCCGGCGCCATCTCCTCGTGCGCCTATCCTTGTTTCTACCCACCTCGGAAACACATCGGCCAGTCTGCTCTCGGCGCCAGCTGCTCGGGCGCGCGTCCTGCAAGCGCTGCCGGAGCGCGAGCATCATGCTGGGTTTATGATCGGTCGCTACGAAAGCGCAAGCAACGAGGACACGTGCCCGCGATAACCCAGAATCTCCCGACGAGGATCATCGCCAAAAGCCTCCTCTGCACGACAGCCACCTTCTTGGTGGCGCTCGGAGCGCTCGTCCTCGCCGCAAGCGCTCATGCCACCGTACTCGCTGCTCTCTCCAGCGAAACGCCTGTGGCGAGCACTGAACCAGCCGAAACGGTTAGCCAAGCGCCTGTCGTCAGCACCGAAACCACTGAAACGCCTGTCGTCAGCACCGAAACCACTGAAACGCCTGTCGTCAGCACCGAAACCACTGAAACGCCCGTCGTCAGCACCGAAACCACTGAAACGCCCGTCGTTACCACCGAAACCGTCACGGAAACACCCCCGCCAGTCCAGCCGATCGCCGAACCGGTCAAAGAAACTGTGGTGCCTGTCGAATCCATCGCCGAACAGGCTAAGGAACTCATCACACCCACCAAGCCGTCGATCGAACAAGCCGCCGAAGCGCCAAATTCCCCTGGTGCTTCGCAGAGCACCGGTACGCCCAGCAATCCCTCCGGTGCGTCTGTCGCGGAAGCATCAAGCGGGCTGGTCGTCGCGTTTCCCACGGGCCCTAGCGCAGGCGGCCCTGGAGGACCACCCACTGGATCAGGCGCAAGCGCTATCGCTGCTCTAGCTGCGCCGACACGTATGTCCGCCGCGCAGCGCGCAGGAGAGTTGCGTTGTGAGCTCTCCGGACAGGCCTCATCCCTGACCGAAAACTGCTCTGCAGCCTGGCTAGGTCGTCAGAGCTTGCTGTTGGCATCGCCCGAGAACCTCACCACCGCAGCGCCAGGGATCAGCGTCGCGCCCGCAGGCAGCGGTGGGGATGTTGGCTACACGGGCGGGAGCCGCTCCTTCATCCCGTCGCCCGGACCCGCGCCCAGCGGCGCTTTCGGTGGCTCCGCAGCAGGCGGCTCCGGTGTCGCCACCTCCGGCTTCTTCACACTCGCAGGTCTACTGCTGTTGGCAGGCCCGCGCGCACTACGTCGCCTACGGCTCTCCTGTCAGCCGTGGCTCACGGCGTTCTTCGTTCTGATTCCAGAGCGGCCCGGCTAGCTCCCACCGGTCGCTTCGCTTCGGCGCTGGATCTCGTGATCCGCGCCTTGGAAATCAATTCGAGGCTCTTTGGAAGGAGCTGTATCTGATGGAACGTCATCCAACGGCGTCAACGGTGAGCATTGGTAGGCGAAAGGCGGTAGCCGCGACCGCAAGCGTCGCCAAGCGTGCCAATACCGCGATCGAGCGCAACGCGCGTAAGCAGGCCGCACGCAGCGATAGCGAGTCGGTGTCGAGGAGCATGGGTGTGTGGACGCACACGCTGATCCTGACCGGCGAGTTGACTCATCACTCCGCGCGGACGCTTGAAATCGAAATCGAGCGTCTCTGCGACGAAGGAGTCAACGGCATCACGCTCGATATGCGTCAGCTCACGCACATCGACTCGATCGGGGTGGCCGTGATCTCATTCCGCTCCGGGCTCTGCCGGCGCCAGGGGCGCGCGTTTACGCTGATCGCAGGGCCGCGCCCGATCCAGCGGGCCTTCGAGCGGGCTGGCGTCACCGATTTGCTGCCATTCCAAGACGACGAAGTCGCAGCTCGTCGCTTGCGTGCAGTGCCCTCGTCAACGCTCTCACCACAGTTGTGAGCCGTCAAAGCCCCGAGCTACCGAGCTGGAGCGCTCGAGTCCTAGTCAGCGACTAAGGCTCGAGCGCAATCCGGACCGACACCGGCTGGCTTTCCAGCGCACGGAAGCTCGCCGCCGTGATCGCCCTTCCGACCGGGCTGCTGGAGAATGTGCGAATCCGCGCCTTGACATCATCATCGGGGACCAGCTCCGCCGTCCCCGTCCGCCAGCTGCGGCCAAGGCGCACGCGGACCCGTGGGTGCTCTTGAAAGTTGCGCACCCAGCCCGCATGGCTGCCGTGCTGGGCGATCAGCCATAGCGTCTCGCCGTCAGGTGTGTGCGCCACAACCGGTGTGTGCCTGACAGTGCCCGTGCGTCGGCCGATCGTCTCCACCAGCGCCATTCCCGGCGGCGTGATCCCGAGCTTGAACATGCCACGCATCAGCGGATTCGCCGTGTAGCGTCCGATCAGGATCTCCCAGCGCCGCTTCACCGGCCTATCCATCTGCCCGCTCATCCATCAGCCCCCACACGCAACACGAGCTTGCCGATGTTCTCGCCCGCAAACAGCTTCAACAGCGCGTCTGGAAACCCGCTCACGCCACCGTCCACCACATGCTCACGCGAGATCAACAGGCCTTCACCCATCCAGCCAGCGATCTCAGCCGCCGCCTCACCAAAACGCGCTGCATAGTCGAACACCACCATGCCCGTCATCGACGCGCGAGCAACCAGCAGCGAAAGGTAGTTCCTCGGACCATGCACGCCCTCCGTGGTGTTGTACTGCGAGACAGCCCCGCAGATCACCACGCGCGCCCCACGCGCCAGGCGGGTCAGTACAGCATCGAGAATCTCACCGCCCACGTTGTCGAAATACACATCCACCCCGCCAGGCGCATACTCGCGCAGCATCCGGCGCACGTCCTGCGTCTTGTAATCGATCGCCGCGTCGAAGCCCAGCTCCTCAACGATCCACTCACACTTCTCCGCTCCGCCCGCAATACCAATCACGCGGCAACCCTTGATCTTCGCGATCTGTCCCGCCACACTGCCCACAGCGCCAGCCGCGCCCGAGACAACAACCGTGTCTCCCGCCTGCAGCTTGCCAGTATCGAACAGGCCGAAATACGCAGTCATGCCGGTCAAACCCAGCGCGCCCAGGTACGTCGGCAGTGGCGCCAGCGCTGGATCGATCTTGATCACCCCAGCGCCATCTGAGAGAGCGTGCTCCTGGACGCCAAAAGCCCCGTACACGTGATCGCCGACCGCGAACCCAGGATGCTCGGAGGCGCTCACGCGCCCAACCGCTCCAGCGCGCATCACATCGCCAAGTTCCACCGCATCGATGTAGGAAGTCACCGCGTTCATCCAGCCCCGCATCGCTGGATCCAATGACAGGAATGAAATCGACACCACAAACTCTCCAGGCCCAGGAGTCGGGATCGCCTCCTCGGTGAGATTCCAGTCAGAGGGCTCGGGCAGACCACGCGGGCGTGCCGCCAAGCGAATCTGATGGTTGATCGAGCTCATCGCATACCAAACAAAGCCAGCTCCGGACACGTCATGTCTGCCTGCATCTCAGCCCCTTGACGGCGTCCATCCAAACCAAGCCGATCATACTCACCCGCTAGCGCTGGCTGCGATCGCAACACCGTTGCCGCTCAGCGTGAGCGTGCCAGCTCAGCCATGCCCTCAAACGCCGCCAATGGATTGAGTGGCTCGACGTCCTCGGACAGCTCACCGTAGATATTGGCGATATTGACTACCAGCCGCTCAGGCTCGCCCCAGTCCGCCCAGCGCTGCAACGAGATCGACCGTGCCGCCTGGATCGGCGTCATCCCTTCCGCATGGCTGGTGCGCGCCTCAGCGTAGAGATACTCGAAGTACGCCTTCAGCTCGCGCACCGCCTCAAGCCCAGCCAGCGGGCCGTGCCCCGGCACGATCACCGCAACGTCCATCGCCAGAATGCGATCGCACGCCGCAACCCAGTTGGACACCGGGCCCGCCCAGGCGATCGGGTGGGCCTGAGAGAAGAGGATGTCCCCAGAGAACAGCACGCGCTCGCGCGGCGCGTGCACGAGCGTGTCACCGCGCGTATGCGCAGGGCCGACCTCGATCAGCTCCAGCTCACGGCCACCAACCTGCACTGTCAGCTCACCGTCGAACGTCTCATCAGGCAGCGCCAGCTCGATCCCCTTGAAGTCGAACGCCCCAAAGCACTCCAGGAAGAACGCGCCCAGCTCGCCCATCGCCGGCGCCTGCTCCACAAGCGCCGCCATCGCCGCTGGCGGCAGCTCAGTCATCTCTGCCGCCGTGCGCGCCGACGCGAGGATCCGAGCGCCCCCAACGAGTTGGTTCCCGTAGCAGTGATCGCCATTTGCATGTGTGTTGACCAGCGTGTCGATCTGAGCCGCCGCTGGCACAGCCCGACGCATCGCCTGCAGCATCTGCTCGGTCAGCGCAAGGTCGTAAAGCGTGTCCACGAGCAGCGTGCGCTCGCCGTCTACGACGAGCCCAGCGTTGCTCCATCCCCAGCCCCCATCGGGCTGTAGGTAGGCGTACAAGCCGTCTCCCACCTCCTGTAGTCCCTTGACATACGCCATCGCTCTAGAGCCAAGTCACCGCTCAGAACAGCCGTGCATGTCTCGGCGATATCAGGAAACCATGACCGGCCGAGTTCGCGCAGCGGATCGATCGACCACCCACCAGGCACGTGATGCCTTCCCGACCCCAGCTGCTACCTGGCGCCAGTACCACAAACGGTGAGCCGGAGGTCAGATCGTCCTCGCTCTCATCCACCAGTCGGGCACGTCCCGCGCGGCCCTGCCCAAGCTTCACAAACGGGTCACCCACCCCGTGTCGCGGCTGTGGTATCCCTGCCGCTGAGCACTCAACACCAGGCCAGTAGCCATCGAGCGGCGCCTGCGTGCCTGGATCGAACGCCGTTCCCCACACGCGCGTCACCCCACACAGCACGCGCGCTCCACGCGTCTCCCAGTTGCTGACATGCGATGTGCTGGCATAGGCGCTCGCTGGATACATCGCAATCATCAGGAGGAGAAGGGCAGAGCGCACAATCCGAGTCTAGGGAACTTCTAGCGCGCCGATGTCCAACCGCGCAGCGCGCCTGCCGCCGGTGCAGCCTCTGGCGAAGGGCGTATCGTCATGACTGCAATGACGCTCGATGACGAGCCCCACGAGCGCGTGTGCACGGATGACCGCGCAGCCACCGAGATCGTAGTGGCAGACAATCAGCGCCCAGGCGCCGTCGAGACGATCGACCGCATCGCCAACGTGGTCGTGATGGTCGCGCCGCTCGCCCTAGTTGCGCTGGCAGGTTGGCTGACCTGGGGAGGAGCGCTGCGCTGGCCCGATCTGGTGGTGCTCGCGATCACCTACACGCTCACTGGAATTGGCATCACCGTCGGCTTCCACCGCCTGCTCACCCACCGCAGCTTCAAGACAAGTCCCGCCCTACGCGGTCTGCTCGCCGCGCTCGGCTCCGCGGCGGTTGAGGGGCCGGTGATCGAGTGGGTCGCCAACCACCGCAAGCATCACCAGTTCTCCGATCAGCCAGGGGACCCCCACAGTCCCCATGTCGAGCACGCAAGCGGCTGGCGCGGCGCGTTGGGCGGGCTGTTCCACGCCCACGTCGGCTGGATTCTAGGCGGCGATGAGATGGCAGACGAGGAGCACTACGCAAAGGATCTGCGTGCCGACCCCGTCGTGCGTTTCATCGACCGCACCTTCCTGCTGTGGGTAGCACTCGGGCTCGCATTCCCGTTCCTGCTCGGCCTGGCGCTGACGGGCTCGATCGCAGGAGGCTTGACCGCTCTCTTGTGGGGCGGCGCGGTGCGAATGTTCCTCCTTCACCACGCCACCTTCTCGATCAACTCGCTGTGTCACTTCTTCGGCCAGCGCAGCTTTGCCACCAGCGATCAGTCGCGCAACCTGTCGTGGCTGGCGCTGCCCACGCTGGGCGAGGCGTGGCATAACAACCACCATGCCTTCCCAACCTCCGCGCGCCACGGCTTGCGCTGGTGGCAGCTCGATCCGTCCGCATGGCTGATCGCCAGCCTCGAGCGCGTCGGCCTCGTGTGGGACGTCATCGAGATCGCACCCGAGCGTCAGCTCGCCAAGATCGCCCGCGGCAACTAAGGAAGATCGCTGCGTCGCCGCCACGCGCAAGGAGTATCTTGAACGCCAAGGGAGGGAGAAACCATATGTATGACTACGTAATCGTCGGAGCAGGGTCAGCAGGCTGTGTGCTCGCCAACCGCCTCAGCGCAGATCCCGATGTTCAAGTGCTGTTGCTCGAGGCCGGGCCACCGGACACCAGCCAGAACATTCACGTGCCCCTCGGCTACCTAAAACTCGCAGGCACCGAGGTCGACTGGGACTACCACTCAGCGCCCGAGCACGAGTGCAACGGACGGCGTATCACCCTGCCGCGCGGCAGGGTGCTCGGCGGGTCCTCCTCGGTCAACGCGATGGTCTACATCCGTGGCAACCGGCTCGACTACGACGAATGGGGCGTCCCCGGCTGGTCCGCAGAAGACCTCATCCCCTACTTCATCAAGGCCGAGGACAACGAGCGCGGCGCCTCCAGATGGCACGGCGCAGGCGGCCCGCTGCCCGTCAGCGAAGAGCGCTCCGGCAACCTCATCTCACACGCCTTCGTCGACGCCGGCGCACAGGCGGGCCTGGCGCGCAACGAGGACTTCAACGGCGATGCGCAAGACGGCGTCGGCATGTACCAGGTCACCCAGCGCGGCGGCCTGCGCGCCAGCGCCGCCGTCGCCTACCTGCACCCCGTGATGGAGCGCCCCAACCTGACCGTCATGCCATACATGCTCGTCCAGCGGGTGCTGTTCGAGGGTACGCGCGCCGTCGGCGTGCAGGCCAGTCAGCTCGGCCAAGTGCAAGAGCTGCGCGCCGAGCGCGAAGTGATCCTCTGCGGCGGCGCCTACAACTCGCCGCAGCTGCTGATGCTCTCAGGCGTCGGCCCCGCCGAACACCTGATGATGCGCGAGATCGAGGTGCTGCTCGACCAGCCCGCGGTCGGCGCAAACCTCTCCGACCATCCCGCCACCCAACTCGTGTGGACCACACCCGAGCCGCAGAGCCTGCTGCTGGCACTGGAGCCCGCCGCGCTCGAACAGTACGAAGCGACGCAGACCGGACCATTTGCCTCCAACCTCGCCGAGGCCGGCGGCTTCGCCCGCGTCGGCGCCGACGCGCCCGCGCCCGACATCCAGTTCCACGTGGCGCCCGTGCACATCGTCGATGAGGGCATGAGCGACCCCCAGGCCCACGGCGTGTGGGTCTCGCCCTGCTTGCTCACCGAGCGCAGCAGAGGCGCTGTGCGCCTAGCCTCCAACGACCCCACCGCCAAGCCAATCGTGCATAACGCCTTCTACACCGCCGGCGATGACATGCAGCGGATGATCGACGGCCTACGTCTGACCATGGACATCTGTGCGCAGCCCGCCATGCGGCCCTACTGTGCGGACGCTTTCAACACCCCAGATGGAGACAGCCACGAGGCGCTGCGCGCGCATGTCGCACGCACCACCTTCGCGATCTATCACCCAGTCGGCACCTGCCGCATGGGTGAGGACGCCGGCGCCGTCGTTGACACGCAACTGCGCGTCAACGGCCTCGACGGCTTGCGCGTGGTCGACGCCTCGGTGATGCCCGTGGTGCCGCGCGGAAACACCAACGCTCCCACAATCGCCATCGCCGAGCGCGCCGCTGATGTGATCCGCTACGGACACGCGCTCGAGCAGCCCAGCGCGCTCGCCGAGCCCAGCACGGTCCCGTCCTCCAACGGAGTCGCACCGCAGCCCGCGTCCGCCTAGGCAGGAAGCACACCGTTCGGTGAACGTCACACCGCAGGCGATCCACCACCTCAACTGCGGCACCATGTGCCCGCGCGGCGCGCGCATGCTCACAGGCGTTGGCGGGCTGCTCGAGACCGCGCGCATGAGTTGTCACTGCCTGCTGATCGAGGGCGCCGACGGCCTCGTCCTCGTGGACACAGGCTTTGGCAGCGACGACGTGCGCAACCCCAAGCAGCTCGGGCGGGTAGTAGGCGCGCTATTGCGCCCACGCCTCCACGCCGCCGATACCGCCATCTCCCAGATCCGCGAGCTCGGCTTCGAGCCGAACGACGTACGCCACATCATCACTACACATCTCGACCTCGATCACACCGGTGGGCTGCCTGACTTTCCCGACGCACAGGTCCACCTGCTCGGCCTCGAGCTGGAGGCGGGGCTGCATCCGAGCTGGTCCGACCGGGTTCGCTATCTGGCCGCGCATTGGGCTCACGGGCCCCACTGGGTGCAGCACAACACCGGCGGCGAGCAGTGGCTTGGCTTCGACAGCGTGCGCATCCTGCCCGGCAGCGACGCCGAGATCCTGCTGGTCCCACTGCTCGGGCACACCCACGGGCACACAGGCGTCGCGGTCAGGCGCGGCGACGGCTGGCTGCTGCACTGCGGCGACGCCTACTTCCATCACGGCGAGATCGCAACGCCGCCTCACTGCCCACCTGGGATAAAGCTCGTCACCGCGTTTGACCAGGTTGATGGCGCCGCCCGCCATGGCAACGTCGAACGTCTGCGTGAGCTTGCCCAGCGCCACACCGGCGAGGTCGAGCTGATCTGCTCACACGACGCCTCCTACCTCGACGGCCGCTAGCCGCCAGCCGCGAGCAGCTCAGTCCTCGGAGGCTGCGCGCGCGTCGCGCACCAGCCTGCGCATGCCCCTGATCCAGCGTTCCGGATCGGTGCCCTTGCGCGCCATGAACTGCGCCACATTCTCGTGCGGCAAGATCAGGAAGCGCTCCTCGCGGATGCCCGCCACCACCGCCTCCGCCACATCCTCCGGTTCGATCAGCCCACCCGCCGACAGCGCCGCCGCCGCTGCCGCCTCCTGCATCCCGCGTTCCAGCATCGGCGTGCGCACACCCTGCGGGCAGATACATGACACGCGCACACCCTGATCGACATATTCGATCGCCAGCCACTCCGCCAGCGACACCGCCGCATGCTTGGTCACGCTGTAGATCAGCGAGGAAACCTGTGTCAGCAGGCCAGCCGCGGACGCTGTGTTGATCAGGTAGCCCTCGCCGCGCGCCAGCATCGCCGGTAGCAGCGCGCGCGAGGCCCACACGTGCGCCATCACATTGATTCGCCACGCTTCATCCCACGCCTCATCGGAGGCCTCCGGGCCGCCCCCCATGCCACCGACCCCAGCGTTTGAAACGAACATGTCGATCGGCCCATTGGCCTGCTCGGCCTGCACGATCAGCTCACGCACGCTGTGCTCCTGGCCGGCGTCGAACTCGACCGCAAGCGCGCCCACCTCATCCGCCACCACCCGCGCGCCCTCGATGTCCCGGTCGGCTACCACCAGCGCTCTTGCACCCTCCGCATCGAAGCGCCGCACAAGCGCGCTGCCAATCCCGCCAGCCCCGCCCGTCACAACGATGTGCCGATCGCTCAGCTCCACAGTGCGTACCCTATGTCAATCATGAGTGCGCAAGCTAGCCTCGGCGATGCATCGGTTGCGCCCGCCTGGGGAGAGCTGCGCTACGGCGCCGAGCTGGCGCGGCTGCTCGCCGACGGACAGCTGCGCTCCCCGCGTCGCATCACAGACGCGCCGCCCGTGATGCTGATCCCGGGGTTCATGGCCGGCGACGCCTCGCTGGCGGTGATGCGAGCGTGGCTGCGCCGTCGCGGACATCGCGTGGCGATGAGCGGCATGCTCGCAAACGTCGACTGCGCCGAGCGCGCCGTCGCACGCCTGCAGACGCAGCTCACCGACTTCGTCGCCCAGTGCGGGCGCCCAGTCGTGCTGATCGGGCAGAGTCGCGGCGGCACGCTCGCCCGCGTGCTCGCCGTGCGCCACCCTGAGACGGTCTGCGGACTAGCGATGCTCGGCTCGCCCATGCGCGACGGGCTCGCAGCGTCACCGTCGGTGCTGCGCACCGTGCGCTGGATCGCACGGCTCGGCGATCTAGGACTTCCCGGGCTGTTCTCCACCAGCTGTCGCGACGGTGCCTGCTGTGAGGCATTCCGAGCCGATGAGACCGCTCCGCTGGCCGCCAGCATCAACGCGCTCGGCATCTACTCCCGCAGCGACGGCGTCGTCGACTGGCGCGCCTGCGTAGACCCGCACGCCAACTCCGTCGAGGTCGACTCCAGTCACTGCGGCATGTCGGTCCACCCAGCCGTCTACCACGTGCTCGAGCCGCTGCTCGACAGCTGCGCGGAGGCCGCATGCAGTACGTAGGCCTCGGTGCCAGCGGTCTGCGCGTCTCGCGCATCTGCCTCGGCATGATGAGCTTCGGCAACGACAGCGACAAACCATGGGTGCTCGACGAGCAAGCCGCCGAGCCGATCGTGCGCGCCGCCGTCGACGGCGCCATCAACTTCTTCGACACCGCCGACACCTACTCTCAGGGCGCCAGCGAGATCGCCACCGGCCGGCTGCTGGCAAAGCTCCTCAGCCGCGAGGAGATCGTGCTCGCCACCAAGGTGTTCATGCCCATGACCCCCGGCGAGAACGGCGGCGGGCTCTCGCGCAAGCACGTGCTCAGCGCGATCGACGCCTCGCTGCAGCGCCTGCAGATGGACTACGTCGACCTCTACCAGATCCATCGCTGGGACCCTCGCACCCCGATCGAGGAGACCATGGAGGCACTCCACGACGTCGTGCGCGCCGGCAAGGCGCGCTACATCGGCGCCAGCAGCATGTTCGCCTGGCAGTTCGCCAAGGCCCAGCACGTCGCCGACACGCATGGCTGGACGCGCTTCGTCTCGATGCAAAACCACTACAACCTGATCTACCGCGAGGAGGAGCGCGAGATGCTGCCCCTGTGCGCCGACCAGGGGATTGGGGTGATCCCCTGGTCGCCGCTCGCACGCGGAGTGCTCGCCGGCAGCCGCACGCGCGCCGGTGAGCGGCGCACCACGCGCTCTGACAGCGACCCGTTCACCGACTACCTCTACAGCCAGCCCACCGACTTCGATGTCGTCGAGCGTGTCGCCGAGGTGGCCAGCGAGCGCGGTGTGCCCGCCGCGCAGGTGGCGCTCGCCTGGCTGCTGCACAAGCCCGCCGTCACCGCGCCAATCGTCGGCGCTACCAAGCTCGGGCACCTGCAGGACGCCCTTGCAGCCGAGCAGCTGACGTTGAGCGACGCCGAGATCGCGCGGCTGGAGGAACCCTACGCTCCCCATCCAGTGCTCGGCCACGGCTAGCGAGCAGCGCGTTCTCGATGCCACAGGCCGATCAGATGCTCAGCGTCGCAGCCTCCCGCGCCGAGGAGCTCGCCGCGCCGGGGCTGAGCCCGCGACCGCGCCGCAAGGTCGCTGTGCTCGCCTGCATGGACACGCGCATCGACCTGTTTGCGATGCTCGGCCTGCAGCGCGGTGACGCGCACATCATCCGCAACGCCGGCGGCCTCGTGACCGACGATGCGATCCGCTCGCTCAGCGCCTCCCAGCGGCTGCTCGGTACCGAGGAGATCGTCGTGGTGATGCATGACGGCTGCGGCCTGTGTGGGGCCTCCGAGGACGACTTCGCCCAGGCGCTGGCCGCCGACGGTGTCCTGCCGACCTGGAGACTGGGAGCCTTCAAGGACGTCGAGGACACGCTCCGCCACAGCCTCACGCGGCTGCGCTCGAGCCCCGAGCTCCCCGCCCGCGAGCACATCAGCGGCTTCGTGTTCGACCCTGAGACGGGCGCGCTGCGCGAAGTGCATGCCAGCCCGGTCGACACGGCTGCAGCCGTGTCCGATCAATAGGCTGGCAGCAAGATGCGCGCAGTCACCTTCCAGGCCCCCGGCGTAGTCAGCGTCGAGGAGCGCCCCGAGCCGGAGCTGAGCGACCGCGAAGACGCGATCGTGCGCATCGACGCCACCGGCGTGTGCGGCTCGGACCTGCACATCTTCCACGGGCGCGTGCAGATCGAAGCTGGCTTCACCATCGGCCACGAGTACGTCGGCACGGTTGTGGCCGCCGGCGACGCGGTCACCCGCGTGGCCGTTGGCGACCGCGTGCTCGGCTGCTTTCAGACCGCCTGCGGCGGCTGCTTCTTCTGCCTGCGCGGCCTCTATCACCGCTGTGAGCACTCACGCACGTTTGGCCACGGTGCAGCCCTCGGATCACTGCAGGGCACGCAGGCCGACATGGCGCTCGTGCCGCACGCCAACCTCGTGCTGCGCCCTGTTCCCAACGGCATGAGCAATGATGTGGCGCTGTTCGCCGGCGACGTGATGGGAACCGGCTTTCACGCCGTCGACGCGAGCGGCATGCGGCCCGGGGATGTCGTGGCCGTGCTTGGGCTCGGCCCAGTGGGGCTGTGCGCGGTGCAGGCCGCCAAGGCGGCCGGAGCGGCGCACGTGTTCGCCATCGACACCGTCCCCGAGCGTCTCAGCGTCGCCAAGTCCTTCGGCGCAGAGTCATTGCATCTCGTAGAGCAGGACGTCAAAGCGGCCGTGCGCGGCGCCACCGAAGGCCGTGGCGTGGACGTCTGCATCGACGCTGTCGGTGACCCCAAGGTGCTCGAGAGCGCGATCCGCCTAACCCGCAACTGCGGCGCCATCCAGTGCATTGGCGTCTACGCCGAGCGCGCCGAGGTGCACATGGGGTTGCTGTGGCTGAAGGCGCTCACCCTGCGCGGCGGCCACGCCAACGTAATCGGGCACGTTGACCGTGTGCTCGCGATGCTGTCCGCCGGCGTGCTCGACCCCACCGCGCTCGTCACCCACCACATGAAGCTCGAGGAAGCACCCGAGGCCTACGCCGTGTATGACCGACGCGAGGCGATGAAGATCGTGCTCACGCCGTAAGCCGGTCTGCGCCTCCAGCCCGCAGAGTCGGAGACGCGCCATCGCGCGGACGCGCACGCGGCGTCAGCGTGCTTAGAATAAGGTGCTCGGCGGAACGTCGAGTCGGTTAGACATCCACAGTGCGCGCCCGTAGCTCAGTGGTCAACGGTTCTCTTCGGGGAGCCAAAGAGCAGCGGTCTTTCAAGCCGCAGGCCGCGGGTTCGATTCCCGCCGGGCGCACTACTCACCGCCGCCGACGAGCGCCCGCCCAAGCGGGCCCGTGCTCGTTTGGGCTGGGGCCGTTTCGCTCGCTGATCTCCGCACAATGCCTGCATGTGGTGCCGCATGACGCCGTGTACGGTCGTGGACCTCTGTGTCAAATGAGTGGTTTAAGTTGACATCCTGCGTAAAACCTGATTTATATGTCCCTGCGAAAGACGCTTTTCGCCACTACTGGATGGGATCCAAAGCAGGGTCTGGGGTTGAGCATGAGGCGAGACCAGACGCAGGACGGAGGGGTCTGATGGAGATGAGACTGTTCGTTTGTCACGAGCACCGAATGCTTCGGTCGCTGCACGGCCGCTGGCCTTACAGGCGCTCGCATTGCCGCCACGACCTGCACTGGCTGGTGCGGGTCCAGACGCATAGCGCCTGGTGCCCGAGTGCGCGTACGCACTCGCTGATGGGGCTACGCGCGTGCTCGCGTCGGCCCCAGGGGCGTTGAGGGAGAGACGAGGGGGCCCCACCCGCCCGGGCCGCGCCCCGTCCCTACAGGCCCGAGAGCGAGGGAGAGCGGGTCGGTAGGGACGGGCTCCCGTCGACCTCGCCGGCCACTCGCAGCGAGTTGGCCACGATCGCGTCGATCAGCCGCGGCCACGCCGCACGCGGCAGATCGTGGCCCATGCCCTCGATCATCAGCAGCTGAGCCCCCGGGATCGCCCGCGCAGTGGCACGCCCGCCCGACGGCGCCACCAGCGGGTCAGCGCTGCCGTGGACGACCAGAGTCGGCGCGGTGATCCGCCGCAGCTCCGCTGTGCGATCGCCCGAAGCGATGATCGCGGCGAGCTGACGGCCCGGCCCCTCAGGATCATGGTCGCGGTCATAGCTCGCCCCCGCAACCGCCCGCAGATCCTCCACATCGCACGGCAGTCCCGTTGAGCCGATCACCGCAAACAGACGCTCCGTGCGCGCGATTGCCTCCTCGCGCCCCGGCTTGGCGCGGCTCAGGAACGTCCTATACACGCGCAGCGCCGGCTGCCCGCTGCGCCGGCTTCCCGTGTTGGACATGATCGACACAAGCGAGCGCACCGCGTCGCCGTGACGAGCTGCCAGCATCTGGGCGATCATGCCGCCCATCGACGCTCCAATCACATGCGCCGGCGCGAGCTCCAGCTCCCGCAGCAGGCCCGCAGCGTCGTCGGCCATGTCAGCGAGCGTGTAGCGCGCCGAGCGCCCCGAGCGCAGCAGCAGCTCCGCGACGCTCGGCGGACGCCCCGTCACATGGGTGGAGCGCCCGATGTCACGGTTGTCGAAGCGGACCACATGAAAGCCCCTACCAGCCAGCTCGCGGCAGAAGTCCTCCTCCCAGGCCAGCATCTGGGTACCCAGACCCATGACCAGCAGAGCGGTCGGGTTCCCCCGATCGCCAAAGGTCTCGTAGCAGAGCGTGATTCCTCTGCCAACATCACAGAACTCCTCGGACATGACCTTTCGACTGTAGCGGGGCGGATCGGGGTAGGATCGAGTGCAATGGCGTCCTCACCCGCACCGACCCCTGGAACAGGCGCCGCTGCGGTGCTCGACGAGCCCGAGATTCGCAGGCTCTCAATCGACACGATCCGCGGTCTGGCGATGGACGCAGTGCAGAAAGCCGACTCCGGCCACCCTGGCACCGCGATGGCGCTCGCACCGCTGGCCTACGTGATCTTCAAGCGCTTCCTGCGCGTCAACCCCGCCGCGACGCAGTGGCCCGATCGCGACCGCTTCATCCTCAGCTCAGGCCACGCCTGCGTGCTGCAGTACTCGCTGCTGCACCTCACCGGCTACGACCTTGCGATTGAGGACCTCGAACAGTTTCGCCAGTGGGGCTCGCGCTGCCCAGGACACCCCGAGCGCGGACACACCGCTGGTATCGAGGTCACAACCGGCCCGCTCGGGCAGGGCTTTGCCAACGCCGTCGGCATGGCCATGGCCGAGCGCTTCCTCGCCGATCGCTTCAACCGCCCCGGCCGCGAGATCGTCGACCACAACGTCTACGCAATCTGCTCCGACGGCGACATGATGGAGGGGATCAGCCAGGAAGCCGCATCGATCGCCGGCAACTTCGCGCTCGGAAAGCTCGTCGTCTGCTACGACGACAACCACATCACCATCGACGGCAGCACTTCTATCTCCTTCGATGGCGAGAACCACGCAGACAGGCTCGCCGCCAACGGCTGGCACGTGCAGCGCGTCGAGGACTCAGAGGATGTAGCCGCGATCGAGGCAGCGATCCTGGCAGCGCGCGAAGAAACAGAGCGCCCCTCGTTCATCTCCGTTCGCTCGCACATCGCCTTCCCCGCACCCAACGCGATCGACACCGCCAAGTCGCACGGAGCGGCGCTCGGTGAAGACGAGGTCCGCGCCACCAAGCAAGTGATGGGCTTCGACCCCGACCGCAAGTTCTGGGTCGAAGACGCCGTCTACGAGCACATGTCGCTAAAGGACAGCGGGGCCGCGGCGCTGGAGGCATGGAAGCCGCGCTTCGAGGCCTGGCGCGAGTCGTTCCCCGCGATGGCCGAGGACTGGGATCGTGCCTGGGGCGGACAGCTGCGCGACGGCTGGCGCGACGCGCTGCCGCAGTTCGAAGCAGGCGAAGCGCTAGCCACGCGCTCCGCCGGGCAGAAGGCGATGGCCGCGTTCGCCGAGTTCGCGCCGACGATGATGGGCGGCGCCGCTGATCTCGTCGAGTCAACCAAGACCTTGTTCGAGGGCGCAGGGCAGTTCTCGCACGTGCACTCCGGACGCAACGTGCCGTTTGGCATCCGCGAGCACGCCATGGGCGCCATCGTCAACGGCGCCGCCGCCCACGGCGGGATCGTCAAGCCCTACGGCTCGACGTTCCTGATCTTCTCCGACTACATGCGCGGAGCGGTACGCCTGTCCGCGCTGATGGGCCTACCCGTCCTATGGGTATGGACGCACGACTCCGTTGGCGTCGGCGAGGATGGCCCCACGCACCAGCCAATCGAGCATTACGCCTCGCTGCGCGCGATCCCCAACCTCTGGGTGATCCGCCCCGGCGACCCCAACGAGACCACCGAGGCATGGCGCGTCGCGCTCGAACGCGACGATGGCCCCGTCGCGCTGCTGCTCTCGCGCCAGAACGTGCCAGTCCTCGACCGCTCCGAGGTTGCCCCAGCGGCACTGCTCGAGCGCGGCGGCTACGTGCTGTGGGACTCCAGCGCCGAGCACGGCCCGCCCGAGCTGATCCTGATCGCCACCGGCGCCGAGGTCCCGCTGACGCTCGCAGCCGGCAAGACGATCGCCGCGCAAGGCACGCGCGTACGCGTCGTCTCGATGCCATGCATCGAGCTGTTCGAAGCGCAAGACGCGGACTACCGCGACGAGGTCCTCCCGCGCGAGGTGCGCGCCCGCCTCGCCGTAGAGCCGGGCGCCACCATCAGCTGGGGCAAGTGGGTCGGCCTTGACGGTGACGTCATCGGGCTCGATCGCTTCGGGGCCTCCGCACCGGGTACTACCGTGCTGGAGAAGCTCGGCTTCACCACCGAGAACATCATCGCCCGCGCACAGGCGCTGCTCCAGTCAAAACCCTAAGGAGACACCATGCCCTCCGATTCACCCACGCCCCTGCAAGCCCTCTCGGCCCTCGGGCAGAGCGTGTGGGTGGACTTCCTCTCGCGCGAGTCGATCCGCGGCGGGCACCTACAGGAGCTGATCGAGGACTACTCCGTCGTCGGCGCCACATCCAACCCGTCGATCTTCGAAAAGGCCATGGGCTCCGGCGACGCCTACGACGAGCAGATCCACGCGCTGGCCGCCCAGGGCAACGACGTTGAGGAAACCTTCTGGGCGCTCGCCCAGCAAGACATCGAAGACGCCTGCGACCTGTTCCACCCCGTCTGGGCCAGCGGACACGGCCGCGACGGCTACGTCTCCCTCGAGGTCGACCCGCGCCTTGCATACGACACGCTCGAGACGTTCCGCGAGGCGATGCGCCTGCACAAGGAGGTGGACAAGCCGAACCTGATGGTCAAGATCCCCGCCACCCGGCCAGGGCTCGCGGCGATCGAGGACGTCATCGCCAAGGGACACTCGATCAACGTCACGCTGATCTTCTCGCTCGGCCGCTACGCGGAGGTCGCGGAGTCATACGTGCGCGGCCTCGAGCGGCTCGTCGCCGAGGGCGGCGACCCAAGCAAGCTCGCATCGGTCGCCAGCTTCTTCGTCTCGCGCATCGACACCGAGGCCGACAGGCGGCTCGATCAGATCGGCGGGAGCGACGAGCTCAAGGGCAAGCTGGCGATCGCCAACGCAAAGCTCGCCTACGCCCACTACCTCGAGGTCTTCTCCGGCCGGCGCTGGGACTACCTCGCCGGCAAGGGCGCCACCCCGCAGCGGGTCCTATGGGCCTCCACATCGACCAAGAACCCCGCCTACGCCGACACCCTCTACGTCGAGGAGCTGCTGGGGCCGGACACCGTCAACACGATGCCCGAGGAGACGATCAAGGCCTATCAGGACCATGGCGCGCCACAGGGGCGGCTGCGGGCCGGCCTGCAGGACGCCGAGCGCCTGCTCGAGCAGCTAGCCGCCGCGGGCGTCGACTACGACGATCTGACAAACACGCTCGAGCGCGAGGGAGTCGAGAAATTCTCACAGGCCTTCGAGGATCTGATGCAGACGTTGAG
>Ga0302326_10000402_pt1 | contig 122243 bp, 110 predicted proteins | sample Palsa_T0_3_FD_202264 | JGI IMG/M metagenome (GOLD analysis project Ga0302326, IMG submission 202264) | Peat permafrost microbial communities from Stordalen Mire near Abisko, Sweden - Palsa_T0_3 | ecosystem: Environmental > Terrestrial > Soil > Palsa > Peat permafrost | place: Sweden: Abisko... | reverse complement strand
CTGGAATCAGCTCCTCCAAGGTCACTGGAAACATCGTCCCTTGCCCACGCGCTTCCCCTTGAATAAATGCCATGCCCGCATCTTCCCACTCTTCTCTTCATTGCGCTAGAGTTTCGTAACAGACTCTTCACCAGCGGGACGAGGGATCTCCCTGCCTACACAGCCGCCCTTTCAAACTGAGCCAGCACCCGCGGTTCTTTACGTTCCTTGCGGTCGCGTTACGGTGCGTCGGCCGCATCATTTACAATCTTCGCCTATGTTCTATCGCTCTGACAACCGTGCTATCGACCAGTTGCGCCCCGTTCTGATCACTCCAGATTTCATTAGCACCGCGGAAGGTTCGGTGTTGATTGAAGTGGGCAGCACGCGGGTGATTTGTACCGCGTCCATCGAAGAAACCGTGCCGCAGTTTATGCGGAACTCGGGCAAAGGCTGGATCTCAAGCGAGTACGCCATGATTCCCCGCGCCACTTTAACGCGCACGCCGCGGGAAGTCGCCAAAGGGCGGCCAAGCGGGCGCACGCACGAAATCCAGCGGCTCATCGGCCGCTCGCTGCGCGCGGTTACCGATCTCGCGCGCCTGGGCGAGCGCACCATCTGGATTGATTGCGACGTGATTCAAGCCGATGGCGGCACTCGCACCGCTTCGATTACAGGCGCATTCGTCGCCCTGGGCCTGGCGCTGGAGAAATTAGTGGAGGCGGGAACCTTGACATCGGTTCCGCTCCGAGACTTTGTCGCTGCGGTGAGCGTGGGGATGGTGGACGGAGAAGTCCTGCTCGACCTTTGTTATGAAGAAGACTCCCGCGCCGACGTGGACATGAATTTCGTGATGACGGCCGGCCACAAGATGGTGGAAGTACAGGCCACCGCCGAGCGGCAGGCGTTCGACGAAACCCAGTTCGCCAAGATGATGACTTTCGCGCGGCAGGGTGTGCAGTCGCTGATCGCCAAGCAGCAAGCTGTCCTGAGCGGGATCACGTTAAGGCAGTAGAACTCTTATGCGATCGAAACCGTCTTGATATTCATAAACTCCCGAATCCCGTTGGCAGCCAGTTCGCGGCCATGGCCGGATTGCTTGACTCCTCCAAACGGGATGCGAGGATCGGAGGCGACCATCTTGTTGATGAAGACCATGCCGGATTCCAGTTCGTTGATGAACCGCTCGCGCTCGCGGTCGTCATTGGTCCAGGCGCTGGCGCCCAGGCCGAAGCGGCTGTCATTGGCAAGATGAATGGCTTCATCGATATCTTTCACGCGGAATAGCGAGGCAACCGGGCCAAAGAATTCCTCGCGGTAAGCCGGCGACTCTTTCGGAATGTCGGTCAAAACCGTCGGCGCATAGTAATTACCCGGCTGCTTCAGCGGATGGCCACCGGTCAGAATCTTGGCTCCGGCCTTAACGGTTTTCTGAACATCGGCGTCGAGCGAAGTGACAGCGTCGGCGGTGGCCAGCGGTCCCAGTTCCGTCTTCTCGTCGAACGGGTCGCCTATACGCAGATTCTTCATGCGATCCACAAACTTGCGTTCGAACTCGGCGGCGATAGAGTCGGCGACAATAAAGCGTTTGGCGGCAATGCAGGATTGCCCGTTATTGATGACCCGCGCCTCGACTGCCGTAGCCACGGCAGTATCCAGGTCAGCGCTGGGCATAACGATAAAAGGATCGCTGCCGCCGAGCTCCAGCACCACTTTCTTAATGCGCTTCGCGGCGGCGATCCCGACCTGAATGCCCGCCTGTTCGCTCCCGGTGAGCGTGGCCGCCACCACACGCGCATCATTCAAAATTGCATCGACCTGCTGCGAACCAATCAGCAAGGTCTGGAACGCGCCTGCTGGAAATCCGGCCTCGAGAAAAATGTTCTCAATCGCCAGGGCACATTGGGGAACGTTCGAGGCATGCTTCAATAGTCCGACATTGCCCGCCATCAGCGCCGGAGCGGCGAAGCGAAACACCTGCCAGAAAGGGAAGTTCCACGGCATCACCGCCAGAATCGGTCCAATGGGACGGTAACGGATGAAACTCTTTTTCGCGCCAGTCTCGATAATTTCATCGGTAAGAAAGCGCTCGGCGTTCTCGGCGTAGTAGCGGCAGCCCGAGGCACTCTTCACGGCCTCAGCGATGGCAGCTTTGTACGGCTTGCCCATTTCGAGGGTCATGAAGTGCGCGAACTTGTCCTTGTTGCGTTCGAGAATCTCGGCGGCCTTGAGCATGCGCCGGGCACGCTCGGCGAAAGAAGTCTTCTGCTCGGCGCGGAACGCGGTGACGGCAAGCTGGAGTTTTTGCTCAATCTGCGCGTCGGAAAGCGGCTCAAAGGTCTTAATTACTTCTCCGGTCGCGGGATTCGTCGTGGCAATGGGCATAGGGTCGTACCTTTCGTCGCAAGGGAAATTGGTCATACCACGATATCAGTTTGATGATAACTTCGCGGCAACAACGACCTATGGATTGCCGCGCACGCCCTCGCCGCGGGGCTGACGCTGGTGACCAACAATGAGAAAGAATTCCGTCGGGTGCGCGGGCTCAAAGTGCAGAACGGGGCCGGGTAGGGAATCGCGTTGTCCGCTGCGTTCCTCAAGTTCACAATTGGATGTCCTCAAACATTCGACGCTGCGCACAGTGGCAGAGGCAATTGACATCCGCTTCCACCCCAAGGATAATGACTGCCCGTTCAGCCGGAGGGCCTCCGTGCCACGATCCGCCAAGCAAACTCGCACGCCCGTAATGTTATCCAAATCTATGCATCGCGATCTCTCGCTTTACGCGCTGGCCTCAAGTGCGGCCGGAGTGAGCATGCTGGCGCTTACGCAGCCGGCGGAGGGACAGATTGTTTACTCCCAGGCGTACGTGGAGTTGACTCCCGGCGGAACGATACCTGTCGACCTCAACCACGACGGCGTTACCGATTTCACCATCCAGCAATTTCGTTATGTGAGTGGGAACCAATTCAACCGGCTGGCGGCCATCCCCAGCCCCCATGGCGGAATCCAGAGAGGAGCAAGCAACTTCTTGGGAGCCGCTCTCCTGTCCGGTTCCAACATCGGAGGCTCCGAGGGCTTCGTTCACGGTCAAGCCATTATGGCCAGCACCAGCGTCTTCAGCAGCGACGTGTTCGGCTCATGGTTGACGGCCAAGAACTGCTATCTCGGAATTCAGTTTCACATTGATGGAGCTACGCATTACGGCTGGGCGCGGATAAACGTCGGATACTTCGGCGGCATCGATCACAATCTTGCGCTGCTGACCGGCTACGCCTACGAAACGCGGGCGAACAAATCCATTATCGCCGGGGATCGCGGAGAAGGTGGATCTCTCGCCAAAGGGACGCTGGGCGCGTTGGCGGCAGGCAGCAGCTACTGCCCGTTTGCCGGTAACCCTGAGGAGGGCCGGGATTCTGGAAAGCGATAATTTGGTGGAAGGTGCACGGGGGCTGGCGCTGCATCGGGCATTTCCCACGGGAGCAAATGGAGAGGCGCGGCAGAGGTGTGCCGCTGATGGGCTATAATTGGTGCCGCTCGCAGGGGGGCTTATGCATTACTGGCAGGCGCTCACGCTGGTGATAATTTCCGGTTTGGGTGGCGGGTTCATCTCCGCCGTCGCTTCCCTGTTGCAAACCGGAAGAACCAAGGATGGTTACGAAGCCGCGAAGGGGGTGTCTTTGCGGACGTTTGTGTGGGGCCGGGGCGTCCTTGGAATCGGGGGCGCGTTCGCGGTGATGCTGGCGATCATCGTTGCGGGCCGCTACAAAGACGAAGCGACGGCCGTTAACTTACTGTTTCTGACCTCGGTCTGTTTGGTGGCAGGATTTATTGGCGAACGGCTGCTGACTGCCGTCGCCAAAAAGGTAGAGGATCAGATCGCGGCAGTCGATAAGAAGGTGGACGAAAAAAACCAGGAAACCCAGGAGTACGTGAAAGTACAAACCACCATTCTCCAAGCTCTCCAGTCGCTCAACACCGGCGAATACGATCAGACGATCATCAGCCAGTACATCAAAGACCTGGAGTCAGGCCGCCAAAACTCGCGCTTTCGCCTGGACCGAACCCTGAACATGGTGCTGGCAAGGCTCTACGCCGACGTTAAACAAGACTACGACAAGGCGATTGCGGTTCTGAGGGAGTTTGTGAAGGAGAAAGGCAAACAGGGGCAGAACGACGTCAACGTATCGGATGCACTCTACAACATTGCCTCGTATCTCGCCCGTAAGATCAAGACTGTTCCGGCGGGGGCTAAGGAAGAACTGCGGAAGCAGGCACTGGATGCGCTGACACAGTCAGTCAAGATTGCCCCCCAAAATGCAAAGGCAGCTATGCATGATCCAAATCAGGACTTTGAGATTTTCTACGACGACCCGGATTTCAAGAAAATCGTCGACCCCGGGATCAGCACTGAACCCAAAAAGACCGACGACCCTAAACCACCTACTTCGGCTTAGCCATTGCCATTCTCCCTCAATTAGAGCTGTTTGCCCGTGCAGCTATGATACCGAGCGAAAGGCGCCCCGTCAAGGCGCGTATCGTCGAGGCCGCCAAGGTCTGTGTGCAGCTCAGAAACGTCGCTAAGGGAAGTCCGTACTCGCAACGAGTTACTGTTCCGGCGGTCGGTATTGCCGTTCCCAGCACTTGCCTTCTGGCTAATGAATACGGTCGACTGGGAGTCTCGTGTACCGGTCCTCGTGGTTTACAATTGAATGTTTCAAGCATTCATCTTGAGCATTCCTGGAGGAATCTATGAAGCTTACGCCTGGAAAACTTGCCGGTCTCAGAAGAGTCTCGAACGAACGCGGTGTGATTGCCGCCGCTGCGATGGACCAGCGCGGATCGCTGCAGAAGTCGCTGGCGAAGGAAAAAGGCGGCGACGTCAGCGATGCCATGATGGAAGAATTCAAAACCCTGGTCACCGAAGTTCTGACGCCCCATGCCAGCGCCATCCTGCTCGACCCCGAATGGGGACTGCCGGCGTCGAAGCGGCGTGCCAAGAACGCCGGGCTGCTGCTGGCTTACGAGAAAACCGGCTACGACAAAACTGGTCCCGGACGCTTGGGAGATTTGCTGGATCACTGGTCGGCACGGCGGTTGAAAGAGGCAGGCGCCGACTGCGTGAAGATTCTGCTTTACTACACACCGTTTGATCACAAAGACGTGAACGACAAGAAACACGCGTGGGTGGAGCGCATCGGCGACGAATGCCGCGCCAATGACATCCCCTACTTTCTCGAGTTCGTTGGCTACGACGAGGGTGCGGACGAAAAAGGTTTGGAGTACGCGAAGAAGAAGCCGCACATCGTCACCGAGAGCATGCGGGAGTTCGGCAAAGACCGCTATGGCGTGGATGTCTTGAAAGTGGAAGTGCCGGTAAATATGAAGTTCGTGGAAGGCGTGGAGTGCTTCGGTGGACAGAAGGCGTACACCAAGAAGGAAGCCATCGACCTGTTCCATAAAGCGGCCAACGTTGCCACCAAGCCCTTCATTTATCTTTCAGCAGGCGTGAGCAATGCGGAGTTCAGCGAGACCCTCGAGCTGGCCGGAGAATCTGGGGTGAAGTTCAACGGCGTGCTGTGCGGACGTGCCACCTGGAAAGATGGGATCCCGATCTACGCCAAGCAGGGCGCTGCCGCCTTCCGCAAGTGGCTGGAGACCGAAGGCGTGAAGAACATCAACAACGTCAACGGCAAGCTGAAGGCCGCGACCTCGTGGCACTCGATTTACGGAGTCGAGCCGGCGCTGGTCGGGGCATAGGTCCTGGGCAAAGGGTTCAAAGGCAACCGCGCGCGTGCCGGATCGCCCGGCACGCGTTTTCTTTTGACGTCCGCAGCTTGGCGTGCTGCGGGGGAAGTTCAGCGCCAACTCATCTCTTAGGCGCGGACCACGCTATTCGTTGCTGGCGTAATACCCCGTCTTTGACCGCGCCTGCAGATAGTACAGTTTCTTCGGAAGCTTGAGCTTGACACTGATTTTGTGCCACTTCCCGTCGTGGGGCGGGTTCTCCGGACAGTAGCCAAGGACGTACTGCGTTCTCAGTTCCACCCCGATTCTGCGAGCCAGGGCCGGCATTTGAACCAGATCGTCCAGGATGAAGGCTCGCCCGCCAGTGGTCTCGGCAATGTCGGAGAGCAACTGCGGTCCTAATCTTTCCTCTAGTGTGGAAACGTTTCGGTCGAATGTTCCAATCGCGTAAATCATCACGTCCGATTCCTTTACGGCCGAGTTCACTTCGTGTTCGCTGTAGCGGCTATGGTTATCGCCGCCGTCGGAGATGATCAGCAGTGCCCTTTTGCTGTACCGAGCCTCCCGCATCTTGCGCAGCCCCATATAAATCGCGTCCAGCAAAGCCGTGCGGCCCTTTGGGATGGCAAAAAGAAGTTTCCCCTCAATGTCTTGGGCGGAATCGCCGAAGTCTTGCAACAGACGGGGTTCGTCGGAGAACGTAATAATGAAGAATTCATCCTGAGGGTTGGCGGAGTCGCAAAACTGCTTGACCGCCTCGCGCACACGGTCCATCTTGCTCGCCATACTCCCGCTGGTGTCCACGATGATGCCCAGGGAAACCGGAACGTCCTCGCTGGAGAAGTGTTTGATTTGCTGTGCTTTCTTGTTTTCGAACACCTGAAAATTATCCTGACTCAAACCCGTGACCAGCCGCTGCATGGGATCGGTAACGGTTACGGGTACGAGCACAAGGTCAACACTCGTCTTGATCACCCCCCGGATGGCGCCGGAAGCGCCGTATGCCCCGCCATCCGGCTCGGCCGCAGCCATCAGCCGGGTCGGAACCGGGACGTGGACATCCTCCAAAGAGTTCTGGGCGAACGCGCCAACCCTAAGAAACGCTGAAGCGCAAACCAAAATCCATAGCCACTTCGCCTTGGCGTCGTTGAGCCGGAGAACTGTGCGAAAAACCTTAGCCATCGCCTCACCGCCATAGACCTTATCGGCAACCAAGCTGCCTTTCTGTAGCCGGCGCAGGTGCTGCCTGCAGTCTTTAGGACATACAAGCGGTGCGGACAATCGATTTGGAACTGGAGTCGGCCTGGGAAGCTCGGAAAAACTCGATTCGCGGCGGCTTTGAAACGGCACGACCTCAGTCGCACCGCAAAAGCCCAATAAAATCAACAACGGCTTCAGCCTCCGGATCGAATATTCCAACGCGAAGGACTTTTCCGCACCCTCCTAGTGTGCTGTCCCGAAAATACGCGGCATATCGGCATGGCTTTGAAAGGGTGCGACTTCAGTCGCGCCGTAAGATCGAGCCCTCAATTAGCAGGGCTTTAGAGACCGCGTGAGAACTATCGCTTAATGATTCCGGTGGAGTTGCATACCGATTTTAGCCGCGAAGCGGCCTCAGAATGCCGTGGGTAAGAAAGTGGGAAAGGAATAAGCCCCGGAGGGGCGAAAGTGTAGTTCTCACGCACACTCTTTAGTCCCTGGGGTGCGCCGCTCGCTTCCCAAAGCAGAGCCGGTCCGTTATTCGGCGAATTTACGGGACACGATACTAGCCTTCACTGTGCTGATTGCAGCTGCGCGGTTAGTTGATGGACCGCAGAGACGTCAAAGAAATTAGACAGATCGGCATGGCCGGCCAGAGTTTCGCGCTGCTTGCCTTCAACCAGAATCTTCACTCTAAGAATGCCCGGAATGTTGGCCGCAAGGGTTTGGATCAGAGATGCGACCGTGAGTTCTTCTTCTAACACTCCGGAGCGGTGACCATCGGCGAAGGCGGCGTTGATGTCGATGACGGCCAGTCCGGGGTCGACCATGTACACGCTGCGGATGTCGGAGCCGGGGGGCAGCGGATGCGGCGAGGCTTTATCGAGGTATAAAGCCAGCAGGGCGCGCAGCAATTCTTCCGCCCGCTGCTGCCGGACCGAGGGCAGGGGAATCTGGGCCGCCTGCGCGTGCAGCACGCCAACATCGTCATACGCCACAAACAGAGTGACTTGCTCGGTCGGTCCCGCGACAGGAGCCACGACGGGACGGATGTCGACAGAGGCCACAGGGCTGGCGGCGGCTCGCCCGCGCATACGCCACGCGTAAACGCTCATGCTCAGAACCGCAAGCAACAGCACCGAGACCGCAATGTAGAAATAACGTGGAATCATCAGTGATAGGGCGATTCTGTGATCGGGCGCTCTGGCGATTGAAAACCTTACTACCTTGAGGTTATCAAATCACCCGATGACCCGATCGCACAATTGCCCGATCTCATGGCACAGCTCCGAGTTGTGCGCGAATGTTGGCGATTCCGCTGGCCACAGCGCTGGCAATGAGTTGCTGATAGTCGGGTGAAGTCAGTTGAGACACATCCGATGCCGATGGCGCAACCTCGACCGCGATCGCAGCGGCAACCACGTTATTGAGAGGCCGCAGTGGTGCCGTAAGAGTGCGCACCTCAACCTGCTGTTTCTTCAACTCAGCAGCTACGCTGGCCGCGGCAAGTTGACTGAGCGTGATCGACGAGTGCTGGGCCGTGCTCCAGGATCGGAAGGGGCCACGGTCATCCTCGCTGCTGTAAGGAAGCATAGCGGTGTAGACGCGTGCGCCGTGGCCGTTGGAGGCCGCATGCAGGGCGACATAGACGGCGGCATGCGTGGTGTTCGCGAAAAAGGCGCGTTCATCCAGTGAGAGGCTGGCGTCGGAGTCGCGAAGAACAAGCGTCGAGATGCCGCGATTCTCCAGTTCCTGCCGCAGACGGCGGGCGAAGGCGACGGTCACGTCCTTTTCTGCCAGCGTGGCGCTTAGAGCCTCGCCCCGGTCATTCCCTCCGTGGCTGGCGTCCACGATTGCGAAGTAACGGCGCGGGACAGAAGACAGCGAACCGCCAGCCGGCGACGGCACCGCCGAATTATTTTGCGGCGAAGCCGTTGGGGTCGCCACGTTGGCGCTTTGAGATACTGCCGGTGCCAGAGTGATGGTGCGGCCATCATTGCTGAAGCTGGCCATGAGCGGCACGCTACTACTGACGGTAATCTGCGCCGCGCCATTGCCTTCGGAGTAAGTGGCTGAAGGAATGGTTTTGCTCCCAAAAGTCAGCGTGGCAGAGGCTGGCGCAGTCAGCGGCTCACGGGTGAAGTTCATCCGCAGCTTGCCGGGTTCGCTGGCCACGGACGGATTGACGGGTGAGGTGAAGTGAAACACAAGATGCGACGGATCGTCCGCGGCGACCGAAGCGGTGAAGTGGGTGGCAATGTTGCCGATGAACAGCCGTCCGGACTCCTCGTCCAAAGTTGCCGGCCCACCCAGGAATCGGGGCAGAAGGGAGTTGAGACAGGCCACCGGAACCAGGCCGCGTCCGTTCTCCACGAGAAACTTTCCCGACAGGTCAGCGTCGCGTCCCTGAATCTTGGCGTGGCTCTTGCCCACGGCAAAGTCTCCCACGATGTTGTTGTAATGCAAACGCCACCGCGGCGGATCGGATTTTGCGCTGACCCTCCCCAGCGGATCCAGCAATTCCAACAAGCCAACATAGTCGCGGCCTTCGCGCTGCACCATCGGCAACGAATAGTTGGCAGCCGTGGAGTAGATCGAAAGACGCTTCTCGGGAGCCGCGCCGGAAAGCAGGACCGCGAAGAACAAGAGTATCCCGGAGATTCCGGCGCGTCGAGATCGCCTAATCGAATATCCGCGAGTGCGGCTCCTAATCGAGTGCATAGGTGGTCAATCCGCTCAGGAGCTTAGGATAGAAGTCAGTAGATTTCTGCGGCATGACTTCGCCCGCGAAGGCAATGTCCCGCACTTGTGCCACGCGACAGGGATTCAGCAAGAAAGCGATATTGGCGCGTGTCCCGCCTTCTCCGCGCACCAGCGACAAAGCCTCGGCAGCGTCGCGAACGTAGGAGATGTTCTGCTGATTTCGGATGGATTCTTCAGACAGTTTCAATACCTTTTCCAGCAAACACTTGTGCAACTGCACCACGTCGAGCCCTTGCTGGCGGATCGATAGTCCGGCGAAGATTTCCGGAGTGTTGGGATTGGGGTGGTGCAACAAGAAAGCGCGACTGCCCGTAACCGCGAGGATGGAGGTGCCACACCGGCCTGACTCGCGCAGGATTGCCGTAGCGCGCGGAGCGTCGAGCGAAGGATCAACCTCGTCAACATCAAAGTAGGCGCGGGCGGATTTGCGAAAATCGTCTTCCGAAAACTCAGACAGTCCCTGCACCACCCGGTGCGTCGGTAGAATGCGCAGAGCGGGGCTGTTCATGTTGACAAAGGTCATCATGACAAACTCGTAGGGAGATCCACTGGAACCTGGCGTGGGCCGAGCGCTGGAGGAATCGGCGCCGCGCCGTTCGTTTCGGTAGGTGAGTGCGGTTTCGTAGCGGTGGTGCCCGTCGGCGATGACCAGCTTTTTGTCTCTCATCTCCCCGCGGACGGAATCGATCAGCTTCGCATCGGAGACTTGCCACACACGATGAACAACACCGTATTCATCAGTGATCTCAATCGTCGACTCAGTTACTGGCGAGGCAAGCAGAGATTCAACCTCCCCAGAGTCTTCATAAAGCATGAAAATCTGGCCGAAGTGGGCGCGGGTGGCGCGGAGCAGATCGAGGCGATCGGCCTTCGGTTTGGCCAGCGTTTGTTCGTGGCGGAAGACCACCCCCGCGGAATAATCCTCGATTCTGCCGAGGGCGATAAAGCCCCGGCGTTCCAGTTCGGTGGTTGCGCCTTCTTTGGTCGAACCTTCTTTGGTCGAACCAGGCAAAGTAAACCGCTGGGAATAAATATATAAAGAGGGAAGCGCATCCCGGCGCAGAATACCTTGCTGGCGCCAGTCGCCGAAGTGCGCTGCCGCACGGGAATAAACATTGTTTGCCGAATTGTCACTGTTTTCCTTGCGGCCAAGAATTATCCGGACGAGGTTATACGGGTTGGCCGCATAATAACGATCCTGCAGCGTCGCAGTAATCTTGTCATAAGGCTGGGTAACCACCTCGGCCGGGGAGACCCGCCGGGGATCATAGCGAAATGCGCGAAAAGGATGAATGTCAGCCATGGAGAGCTTTGATTGTAACAAGATGGTCGTGCTCCGCCGCTTGGCGCCCGCTGGATTAGAAAAGTCGCCCACAAACCGGGCTGCCCATTTTCGGATTGTCTCCAATATTTGACAAAAAAAACCGAACAGGTTGACCAAAGCTGTGATACTATCGCGGCCAATCGAGGTGATTATGGCCCTCTCACACGGGCGCCGGTTATCTCTCCCACCGACCCTGGTTTGGAATTTCTCCGTGGTTCGACCCTGGAATCTGACTCTTCTCCGCCGCTATAGAAGCGTGGCCCGGCCCTTGCTGCCGATATTGCTTCTGGCTACGGGTGCCGCGTCCGCCTTTTCCATCCCGGCTCTGGCGCAGACCACCGTCGATGATGTCCACATCCAGCCTCGCGAACTGGAAAAGCCGAAAACCGAAGAAGTTGCCACCCAAACCCTCGTTTCCCCTTCCCTGAATACGCACGTGCGTCCGTTGAAAGTGGCCGTGGACTTGGTCCTGGTTCCGGTGACCATCACCGATCCGATGAACCGCCTGGTGACCGGATTGGAGAAGCAGAACTTCCAGCTTTTTGAAGGCAGCGCGCCGCAAGAGATCAAGAGCTTCTCCAGTGAGGACGCCCCCGTTTCTCTCGGCGTGATCTTCGATTCCAGCCGCAGCATGAGCAGCAAAATGGATCGCGCCAAGGATGCGGTGATGGAGTTTTTCAAGACCGCCAATCCACAAGATGAATTCTTCATGATCACGTTCTCGGACGAGCCCGAGGTGGTCAACGACTTCACCAGTTCAGTGGACGAGATTCAGGGCAAGCTCATCTACGCCGTGCCGCGGCGCATGACGGCTCTCCTGGACGCGATTTACATGGGCGTCAGTAAGATGCGCCAGGCCAAGTACGCGAAGAAAGCGCTGCTGATTATCTCCGACGGCGGCGACAATCACAGCCGCTACACCGAGAACGAGATTAAATCTCTGGTGAAGGAAGCCGATGTAATGGTATATGCCATCGGCATTTACGATCGATCCTTCCCCACCGAGGAAGAACGCCTGGGCCCGGAACTGCTGGGCGAGATCGCAGAATTGACGGGAGGGCGGGCGTTTACGGTAGAGAATCCTAATGACCTGGCCGATGTGGCGACCAAGATCGGGGTCGAACTGCGAAACCAGTATGTGCTGGGTTATCGCCCCAGCAAAATAGATCGCGACGGCAAATGGCGTAAGATCAAAGTGAAGTTATTGCCACCGAAAGGACTGCCGCCACTCCGAGTGTATGCCAGGACCGGATATTACGCCCCCGAAGAATAGCCGGGCGCTCAGTTTTTCTCTGTTTCTAAAGTACGCGATCTGGGCCGGGGCTGTGGCCGCCGTGCTGGCTCAACCTTTTGCCGGACACGCGGCGTGGCAGACTTCACCTCTCCAGTCCGAAGCCGCGCATTCCGCGTCTGCCCAGTCGCAGCCTGCTCCGCCTCAGTCCCCGTCGGGCGCGGCTCCAGCGCCGCCGGCCACTACCAGCCCGCAACAACCCACCGAGCAGGACGGCACATTTGTCATTCGCACCGACGTGGATGAAGTTCTGCTCCACGCCACGGTGGTGGACGACAGGCAGCACATTGTGACCAACCTTGATCGCAATGCGTTCACCGTATTCGAGGACGGCAAACCGCAGAATGTCGTTTCCTTCCGTCACGAGGACATCCCCGTGGCCATGGGCATCGTGATCGACAATTCAGGCTCGATGCGGGAAAAGCGAGCCAAGGTGAACCAGGCTGCGCTCAACCTGGTGCGGACTAGCAATCCCCAGGACGAAGTCTTTGTGGTGAACTTCAACGACGAATACTATCTCGACCAGGATTTCACCAACGACCTGCTGAAGTTAAAGGAGGCGCTGGAGAAAATTGACGCCAAGGGTGGAACCGCGCTCTATGAAGCCGTCGTCGCCTCCGCCGACCACCTCGCCCGAAACGCCCGGCTGGAGCGTAAAGTGTTGTTCGTAGTAACCGACGGAGAGGACAATGCCAGCCGCGAAACCTTGGAGGAAGCGGTGAAGCAGTTGCAGGAGGAAAACGGTCCCTCGGTATATGCGATCGGCATCCTCGGGGATGAAGACCACCCCAAGCGAGCCAAGCGCGCTTTGGAGATCATTGCGCAACGAACCGGAGGCTTGGCGTTTTTCCCCAAGACCCTGGACGAGGTAGATGAGATCAGCCGGCAAGTGGCGCACGACATCCGCAATCAGTACACCATCGGCTACAAACCGACGAATCCCAGGGCAAGCGGCGGTTTCCGGGCCATCCGCGTCGAGGCCAAGGCAAAAGGGCACGGCAAGCTCGTGGTCCGCACCAAGAGCGGCTACTATGCAGGCGCGCAACCGGCGTCCGGCACGAAGTGAACACGTAGAAAAGGTAGCCAATGTGCGGTGCTTCCAGTTGTCACCTCAAGTGAACCCTGATGGATAAGGAAAGCAGTTCCTGGAGTTTCAATGGCGGGAATCGAACGGGATGCTGACCTCCGCAACAGTGCGTGAACGCCTGGCGGTATAGACCCACTGCCTCACTGCGGAAATCGCGGACTCACCCAGAATTGGATTGCCTCCCAGCAGCTCGACCCTCTCCACGCTGCCCTTGGCTGAGATAGTGACCTGCAAACGCACAGTTCCGCCAATCCCTAGCCTCCGCAGTGTCTCTGGATATTCTGGCTCCACGCGTCTAATCAGTCGCCTTGGTGTTTCATCGCCCGTTTCAACAATGGTTAGAGTCTTCACACCATGCGTGTTGGTGTCAGCGCCCACGTATCCGAGAGTTCCCCTTGTCCTGGCCACGTAGGCCACCACTTCTGCATCCGAGCCGAACTCCTGCGGCATGGAGCCTTTGCCGGTAAAGACCAGCGTGCGGTAGTGGTTTTGCAGATCGTCGTCGGTTTTGCCGAGGTACCGTCGCAGGAAAGCTTCGTGAACCGGGCCACCCTTTTCGAGCACAGGTTCGACGTGGGTCCCGTCGCTGAGCGAGTTGTTCTCCTTCAGAAAAACTCGCTTCAGTTCGTCCGCGGAAATCGTGTCAGCCTCTACATTTGAGTTGGCGATTATCTTGATGTCGGTCGCGCGGGCACTCAGTGCAGCGAAGATCATGAAGCCGGCGGCGAGGACCATTCTGCGATTTTTCATTTCATCCTCTCTCGCGTGCCGGGCATCAGAAATTAACTCCGGTCTTAATGACCAGGGCGTTGGTGTTCGGCTTGAAACCCTGTGGATTCACTTGTGTGTAGAATCCGTTCGGGTACGGGCCGCTGCCATAGCCATCCATGAAGTGACCCTCGATTTTCACGTTCCAGAATTTTTTCAAGTCGACGCGTCCGGTGATGACTTTATCGTAATCGTGATTGCCGGGCAGACTGGTGTCCGTTGCCGGAGGATAGAACGGCGCGAGGGCGCCGGCAACGACGTTCGTGATCGTGTAGCGAGAGTAGTAGGAGCCGATTTGAAACCGTTTGCAGATGCGGTAAGCTCCGGAGACGTACCAGCCACGCACGTCGGCCAAGCTTTCTGAGGTGCCGCTGACGAGCTCCTGGTTGCGCCAGTAGCGGCGATACTCCGATGCGACCCGCAATCTGCCCGCGGTATACTCACCGTAGAACTGATTGGCCCAGTCGGCTTTCGAGGTCTCGGAATACGGCACCAAACCTGCCCCGAGGTTAAACGGGTTTACCGCCAAGCCATTGCCCGTGATGTCCTCATCCAAGCGCGATGCTCCAATGAGAAGACCCTTTAGCGGAGTGTTCCAGCGAAGATCCGCACCGTACTGCAGACCACCGAAGCTCTTAATCTGGGCTCCGAAACCACTCAAGTAGTAAGGGTAGCCGCTATAAATGCTGTCGCTGCGATGGCCACTATAGACCGTGTAGGAGAGATCGCCGAGTTTGTGTTTGAGGGAGACCGTGCCATAGATATCGCCTCCCACATGAGCGATGGTGGATTCTCGGAGATCCGTGGGATAGACACTTTGCGGAAGCAGGGCAAAGACGCGGAGGAAATCCTCGTCCTGCGTGTCGGTATAGAGGCCGAGCGTGGTCTTGACCTTGCCTCCACGAACTCCGAACCAGCTCTTGAATCGGTAATCTACCACCGCCCAGTCGAGTGAGGGGTGGTATTGGCCGAGTTGGCCGAGATTGCGGTCGTAGCCCTGCGCTCCGATCCGGAGCTTATCGGTTATCTGGGAGGACGTATTGAACCCGAAATCGGTAAAGGCGCCGCTGCCCTGGCTGGTGTTCATGGTCAGCCAATTGTTGTCGTTGGTGTATACGAATCCCTGCGAGACGAAGCCATGAACCTGGAGGGTACGGTCAAAGAGTTTGAATTCCTGGGCGTGAAGGTTGATTGAGCCGGAGCAAAGCCATGCACAGGCAAAACCGAGTCCGAGGATTCGCCGATGCATGGGACCTCCTGAATTAGTGGTCAGAAATATGAGATCGGCGAAATCGGGAGAAAGCTTGAGCGCATGGCGTGCAGGGTGACCCGGCCTGCGAGGGCATTCAGTACCTTGCGGATCAATCCGACGGCGACGGGGAGCAACTTTCGGGTTTTCGCTGTTCTTCTTCACCACTGTGCGCTCAGAAATTAATACTGGTCTTAACGATCAAAGCATTGGTGTCAGGCTTGAAACCCTGCGGGTTGACCTGCGGGTAAAAACCGTCGGGGTAAGTGCTACTCCCATAGCCGTTCATGAAGTGGCCTTCCACTTTCACGTTCCAGAACTTGTTGAGGTCAACCCGTACGGTAATGACTTTGTCGTAGATGTGATTGGCGGGCAGGCCGGTGTCGGTTTGGTTCGGAAACCCTGCCAGGGCGCCCCCGTTGACGCTGGTGATGCAATAGCGGGAATAGTAGGAACCGAGTTCAAGTCGTTTGCTGATCCGGTATGCACCCGAGACGTACCACCCGCGCACGTCATCTTCGTTTTCGGCCGTGCCGCTGAAGACCATCTGATCGCGCAGGTAGCGGCGATACTCCGACTCGATACGCAATTTGCTGTGCGTGTATTCGCCATAGAACTGGTTGGTCCAGTCCGCCTTCGACCATTCGGAGTACGGGATTCTTCCCGCCGTCGGATTCAAAGGACTCACGCTCGTGCCTTTTCCGGCGGTGTCCTGGTCGAGGCGCGAGGCTCCGATCAGCAAGCCTTTTAGTGGAGTACTCCAGCGAAGATCGGCGCCATACTGCAGGCCGCCAAAACTTTTGAACAGCGTTCCGAACTGGGACAAAAGATAGGGGTAGCCGCTGTAAATGCTGTCGCTGCGGTGGCCGGCGTAGACGGTATAGGAGAGATCGCCGAGTTTGTGTTTGAGGGAAATGTCTCCGTAGATATCGCCGCCCAGGTGGGCGATGGTGGAGTCTCTGAGATCGGCGGGATAAACGCTCTGAGGAAGCAGAGCGAAGGGACGGAGGAAATCCAAATCCTGAGTGTCGTTAAAGAGGCCAACTGTAGTCTTGACTTTGCCGCCGCGAAGGCCCAGCCAGGTCTTGAAGCGGAAATCAGCGAAGCCCCAGTCGAGGGAGGGATGGTATTGACCGAGTTGGCCGAGATCGCGGTCGTAGCCTTGCGCGCCGATACGCAGCTTGTCGGTGACCTGAGAGGACATGTTCAGGCCGAAGTCAGTCATGGCGGCGCTGCCGTTTAATGTGTTCATGGTCAGCCAGTTGTTGCCGCTGGTGTGGACGAATCCCTGGGAGAAGAAGCCGTGGACTTGAACGGTACGGTCAAAGAGTTTGAATTCCTGGGCGTGAAGGTTGATTGAGCCGGAGCAAAGCCATGCACAGACAAAACTGAGTCCGAGGATTCGCCGATGCATGCGGCCTCCTGAATAAGCGGTCAGAAGTGTTAGATCGGCGAAATTGGGGAAAACCTGAGCAAGAGCGGCGGACTTAATCATCGAAACAGAGACGGGAGAGGTCTTTTATGAAAAAACCTCTCGCTGCGGGAGGGGAACCGCGTGTTCGACCCAGTTCCGTGCTTCCCGCAGCCAGTCTTTGTGTGCCGAAGCATCGATGTAGCGCTCGTTCTTAAAGATCCCGGAGTGTTTGGCCAGCCGCATAAACTGGATTGTCGTGATGGCGTCGTGCAGGATGACGCAGGAGCGTTGCATGCCACGGCTGCGATACATCGCTTGGCCCTGGACCATTACTTGCTGGGCCTCGACTGGGAGCGGAGCCAGCGTTCTCATATCGATGATTACGCCGAATGGAGCTTGCGGCCCCGTCAGCGCCTGCTTACTCTCCTCATACCACCTCTCGAGTTCAGCTTTCGTCATCTCACCACCGAAGGTGAGATGAAATCCCAGATCGATCTTCTCTATTTTGTACACATGTCTACCCCGGCTCGTGTCCGACCATAAGAGTGGGAATCAGCGTGCCCATTCATTCCATGGTCGGATTCGAGCATTTGCCGAGGCACTGGGACTCCCGGATCGGCGTTCCACCCTATTAGATCGGTGAAATTACGGGGAACTTGAGTGCGAGCACGATGGTGACAGAGAGTAAGAAGGGCAGAAATTAAGGATGACGATGGTAACGGTTTGAGCAACGGAAGAATGGCTGGACGATTGACGGTTGCGAAGGCTGGCCCTTACCCTGTAGCGTGCACCTGAAAAACCTTGAAGCTTCTCACCTGGGCGTCGCCGACGATATTGTGGACTTGGTCGGCGGCACTCCCGTGCTTCGCATGCGGCGGCTGGTTCCCGCTGGCTCGGCCGATATCTTCGCCAAACTGGAATACCTGAATCCCGGTGGCAGCGTGAAGGACCGCGCCGCCATCGGCATCATTCGCAGGGCCGAGCAGGAAGGGAAACTCGTGCCCGGTGGCACCATCGTCGAAGCCACGGCCGGGAATACGGGAATCGGGCTGGCGTTGATCGGTGTAAACCGTGGCTACAAAGTAAAGTTATTTGTGCCGGAGAATTTCTCCCAGGAAAAAGTAATCATCATGCGCGCCCTGGGAGCCGAGGTTGAGCGCACCCCGGACGAAGAAGGCATGCAGGGAGCGATCCGGCGCGCGAAAGATCTGGTGGCCGGCGATCGCAGCGCGTTCATGGCTGGGCAGTTTGAAAACCAGGCCAATCCCGATTATCACTACCAAACCACAGCGGTCGAACTCTTCGAGCAGATGGGTGGAAAAATAGATGCGCTGGTTTTGGGCTGCGGCACCTGCGGAACCTTTTCCGGCGTGGCTCGCTACATGAAGGAACAGGTGCCGGGAGTGCTGGCGGTTGCTGTGACCACCCAGGGTTCGGTGCTTGGCGGCGGAACGCCCGGCCCTCACAAAGTGGAAGGGATCGGAAACAACTTCGTCCCAGAGACGTTTGATCCTGCCGTGTGCGATGAAGTGATTGCGGTGACGGATGACGATGCCTTTGCCACGGTGAAGCAACTGGCGGCGCGCGAAGGCGTGCTGGCCGGCTCGAGCGGCGGAGCGGCGGTTTTCGCGTCCTTACAAGTGGCCCGGCGGCTGGGCACGGGAAAACGGGTAGCCACAATCGTCCCAGATTCGGCCGAGCGCTATCTTTCGAAAAAGATTTTTGAGGGCGGAATCTAAGCAGGGCAGGGACTCACAGCCAGTCGTAGAAAGAGTGCATGAAGAAAAACAGACAGCCTGGTTTCGCTACCCGCGCCATCCACGATGGACAGCAACCGGACCCTTTAACCGGAGCCGTCACCGTCCCTATCTATCCAACTTCCACCTACGTGCAGCAGGGCATCGGTGAGCACAAAGGCTACGAGTATTCCCGCGTCTCGAACCCGACTCGTACGCGCCTCGAGGAAAATCTCGCCTCGCTCGAAGGCGGAATTGCGGCGCCCGTATTCGCCAGCGGCATGGCGGCGATCAACGCGGTCGCCAGCATGCTCAAGTCCGGCGATCACGTCGTCTGCGGCAACGATTTGTATGGCGGCACTCCGCGGCTGTTCAACCAGGTGCTAACCGGCTTCGGCCTCGAGTTCTCCTACGTGGACACGTCGGATGCGGAGAACGTCGAACGCGCCATCCGCAAGAACACGCGCATGGTCTACGTGGAGACGCCGACCAATCCTCTGATGCGGTTGAGCGATCTGGCTGCCATCGGCAAGATTTGCCGGCGCAGGAGGGCCGAGTTGGTGGTAGACAACACGTTCATGTCGCCCTATTTTCAGCAGCCGCTGGCTCTGGGCGCGGATATGGTCCTGCACTCAACCACAAAGTTCCTCAACGGTCACAGCGATGGCCTGGGCGGCGTGGTGGTATGCAGTAAACCGGAGCAGGCCGAGAAGCTGGCTTTTCTGCAGAAAGCCGCGGGAGCGATACTTTCTCCTTTCGAATGCTGGCTGGTGCTGCGCGGCGTAAAAACGCTGGCGGCTCGCATGCAGATCCATGACCGCAACGGGCGCGTGGTGGCGGAGTTTCTGGCTAAGCACAAAAAGGTCAGCAAGGTTTTTTATTCCGGACTGGCCGATCACCCCCAGCATGAACTAGCAAAGCGCCAGATGAGCGGCTTCGGATCGATGATCACCTTCGAGACCGGATCCATCAAGAACGCGAACAGGATGCTGAAGAAACTGCGCGTCTGCTCGCTGGGAGAGTCGCTGGGCGGAGTCGAAACGCTGATCTCGCATCCGGCGACAATGACGCACGCTGGCCTCGGCGAAAAAGGACGGAAGGCAATTGGCATTACCGACGGCATGGTGCGCATCTCGGTGGGGATCGAGGATGTGCAGGATATTTTGGAGGATTTGGATCAGGCACTAGCGAAGATTTAATAGAAACGAATGATCCGTCGTCCGGGCCGAGACTCGGACGGACTGGAGGTCAGGTGACTCCGAAACCCATCTTTGTCCGCAGTGCAGTTGGTTTTCTTGCGTTCTGCTGCCTGACGACGCTCTCCTCGTCGCAACAATTTACCTCATTTGAGCGTGACCAAGTCCAGATTATGCTCCGAGATGTGGCATCCGACATCAAGAAGCGCTACTACGATCCCAATTTCCACGGCGTTGATTGGGACGCGAAAGTCCGGGAGACGAAGGGTGCCATCGACAAGGCAAACTCAATGACCATGGCGCTCGCCGACGTCGCTGCGGCCCTGGATAGTCTCCGCGATTCCCACACTTTCTTCGAGCCACCGGGGCGCTACTATTTGTACGATTACGGCTTCAAGATGCAAATGATCGGAGATCACTGCTACATCACCCTAGTTCGCCCCGGTACTGATGCGCAGATCAAGGGCCTGAAGCCGGGCGACGAGGTAACAAAGGTCGTCGACATATTGCCAACTCGCGACAACTTTCCAAAGCTCCTCTACATCCTTTACGTCCTGTGGCCGCAGCAGGAGCTCCGGCTAAGCCTCCGGGGACCGGATGACGCTGATCGCCAGGTTGCCATAGCGGCGAAGACCCGCGAGCTCCCCCACGTGATAGACCAGGCCGCAATCGGCATAATGGGACCCGGCATATACGACACCATCCGGGAGCGGGACAACCGGGAGCGGTCCAGGCAGGTCCGTTACGCAGAGAGAGGCGATGAGTTGCTGATCGTAAAGCTGCCTCTATTTGCGCTTACTCCGACCGAAGTAGATTCAATGGTCGAGAAAATGCGGAAACATAGCGCCGTTGTGCTGGACGTTCGAGGAAATCCCGGAGGAAGCGTAGAGACGCTGCAGTCTCTGCTCGGTGGCATCTTCGAAACCGATGTCAAGATTGGCAACCGGGTAGGCAGAAGCCCGACCAAACCCCTCGCGGCCAACTCTCGGCATAATGGATTTAAGGGTAAGTTGATCGTTCTGGTCGATAGCCAATCGAGTTCCGCGTCTGAGCTGCTAGCTAGGGTGATTCAGATCGAAAAACGGGGATTGGTCGTCGGCGATCGCAGTTCGGGCAGGGTCATGGAGTCCCAGCACTATAATTACCGGGTGGGAATGGGCACAGTTATCCTCTACGGCGCGTCAATCACTGAGGCGGACATTAAAATGACAGATGGCCAGAGCCTCGAACGCAGGGGAGTGAATCCCGACACGCTCATCTTGCCGACGGCCTCCGATCTCGCGAATGGCCGTGATCCTGTGCTCGCCCATGCTGCAGAAATGCTCAATGTGAAAATCAGCCCGGAAGAATCGGGATCACTGTTTCCATATGTGTGGCCGAAGGAATAGCGCCCTTGACCGACCGCCCTTCAGGCTGGAGGGTCGAAGCACCGCTCACAATCCACGAAGGACGGAGCGGCATGAGTGGCCACCATTAACGTCCAGAAAGGTTATTCCTTAGACCGCTCGCCAAGAACAGCGTCCGCGACCCACTGCAGGTAATCGTTAGATCCATCCTCGATGTTGAGGCAAATGCATTCCGGGAGTTCGTAGGAGTGGATCTCAGCAATTGCCTCGCGCACTTGAACGAAGGCCGCAGCTGTTGTCTTCACCACCAGAAGCCATTCGCGAGCTTCTTCCACGTTGCCTTCCCAGCGGTAAACGGAGATTATTTGGGGAACGATATTAACGCAAGCGGCGAGGCGGTCTTCTACGAGATGGCGCGCGATCTTCTGAGCTTCCTCTTCCGATCCGGCAGTGGTGAGGACGATTCGTTTGTCGGTCATATAAAATCGACTGTTAACTATCAACGGCCCTGTCGTCATCTGACTTGCGATCACTGAGAGACTAGCACTCCGCAGCTAAAGAGAGAACATGCCGACGCAGATCAAGTTTGGAACCTCGGGCTGGCGCGCGGTAATGGCGGAGGACTTTACCTTTGCCAACGTGCGCCGCGCCGTGGGCGGAATTGCGCGCCACGTGGTTTCACAGAAGCCGCAAGGCGCGCGCGCGCTGGTCGGGCGCGATCCGCGGTTCTTGGGCGAGACGTTTTGTTCGATGGCGGCGGAAATTTTGTCGGCCCACGGGATTACGCCCTTGATGGTCACAGAACCTGCGCCCACTCCAGCGTTTGCCTATGCGGTCGCCCAAACCAAAGCCGACGGTGTGATCAACTTCACCGCCTCGCACAATCCTCCGGAGTACAACGGAATCAAGTTTTCCACGCCCGACGGTTGCCCGGCGCTGCCGGAAGTCACCAGGAAGATCGAAAGCGAGATCGAAGCGGGTGACCGCGCGAATTCGAAGTCAGAAGTAAAGAGCAACGCGGGAATCGTGCAGGAAACGCTCGATGTAAAGGCGGGATACCTGAAGCGCCTGGGAGAGATTGTCGATCTGGAAGTGATTCGCAAAGCCAACCTGCAAGTCTGTTTCGATCCGATGTGGGGCGCGGCGCGAGGCTACTCGGACGCACTATTGCGCGACGCGGGAGTAAGCGTTGCCACCGTCCATGACTATCGGGACGTCCTGTTTGGCGGGCACGCGCCAGAACCCGACGATCACCTGCTGAATGATCTGCGGGAGAAGATGCGGTCCACGGGAGCGCATATCGGCATTGCGACCGACGGCGACGCGGATCGCTTCGGAATCGTCGATGCGGATGGAACTTTCCTCCAGCCGAATTTCGTGATTGCGCTGCTGTTCGATTACCTGGTCGAGAGCCGGGGATGGAAGAACGGCGTGGCCAAGTCGGTGGCCACCACAAACTTGATCAACGCGATTGCCAAGGCGCGTGGCGTGGAACTATACGAAACGCCGGTGGGATTCAAGTACATTGGCGAATTGATCATGCAGGACAAGATTGCAATTGGCGGCGAAGAGAGCGCGGGGCTGTCGATCCGTCATCACGTGCCGGAGAAAGACGGAGTGCTCGCCGGTCTACTCTGCTGCGAGATGGTGGCACGACGGGGGAAGTCTCTGGGCGAGCAACTGAACGCCCTGCGTAACCAAGTTGGTTCGTATTACCCGCGGCGGGAGAACTTCCGCTTGACGCCTGAGGTGCAGGAGAAGTTCACTAAGAAGTTGAGGTTTGATCCGCAAGAGTTCTGTGGGCACGGGGTAAGCGAAGTGGTGCGCACGGACGGGTTGAAGCTGGTTTTCGCAGACGGCTCCTGGGTGTGCTACCGCCTTTCCGGTACCGAGCCAGTGGTTCGCGTGTACTCGGAAGCGCGCAGCGGGCGGGATCTGGAGATATTGAGCAAAGCGGCCAAGCAATGGATTTTCGAGTGAGAAGATTTTTAGGAATTCGCCAGTTTCCCAGCCGGCAAGGCGGGCTGCGTATGATCGCGAAAACGACTCCCTGGGCCCAAGCCAAGGCCGTTTCCTGTTGGGAATGTGTGCGTCCGCTGGCGGCACAGATATATGTTTTGCGGCGGCGCATCGCCACGATCACCGTTACGGTGCTCGCGGGGCTGCTGTTCGTGCATGTGATGTTTGGCGCGAATGGGATGATTGTCTACAAGCAGAAGCGGATGGACTATAAATCCCTGCAAAAGCGGCTGCTTCAGGAACAGAAGGAAAACGAACTTTATACTCAGCGGATTCAGGGATTGAAGACGGACGAAAAAGCGATTGAGAAAGAAGCGCGCGAACAGTTGCACTACGTCCGTCCCGGGGAATATGTGTATGTCGCGCCGGCCCCGGCGAATCCGCCCCCGCCCAGCAATCACTCGGCGAAAAAGTAGCTCTTGTCCGCCGAAGATTCCGCAGTGGACGCTGTGGAAGTGTGTGACATTCAAAGAGTTGGTTTGTGTTATAGTTCGGGGCGTTAGTCGATGATCGGTGGTGCTGAATTGCTGCCGGTACGTACGATTAAAATTCCTGCGATAGCCTGCGGCATAGGGCCGCGATCGGAAGATCAAAAGGAGAAAAACCGGCCATGAGAAAAGTATTAGTTCTTTGTCTTGCGATGTGTTTCGTATTCGCCCTCACAGCGATGGCGTTCGACGATATGGGGAAGAGCACGACCGTCAATGGTTGGGTGAGTGACGACAAATGCGGCGCCAAAGGCGCCAACGATAAGGCCGAGGCGTGCACCAAGAAATGCCTGGCTGCGGGCGCGAAGATGGTAATCGTTACCGACAAGGATCAGAAGGTTCTTGCGGTGGACAATCCGGATGCGCTCAAGGATCATGTGGGCCATCACATCGCCGTGACCGGACAAGTGATGGGCGATTCCATTCACGTGGAAAGTGCGAAGATGCTCTGAGCAGTAGAAGTTGGAAATTGACGAGGGCGGCTGCGGCCGCCCTCTTGTTTTTTGCCGCGTACGATCTTGCGGGTGCAAGGAATCCCGCCGGCGCTACCGAAGAGCTACCGGACTACGCCCTCCAGCGGGGAACTGGCCGTGGCGTACAACTTCTTCGGCATGCGTCCGGACAGATAAGCTTGGCGCCCGGCGAGCACGCCGTGGTGCATGGCTTCGGCCATCAAGACCGGATCTTGCGCGCCGGCGATGCCGGTGTTCATGAGAACGGCGTCAGCACCGAGTTCCATAGCGAGGGCCGCATCAGAAGCGGTACCGACTCCGGCGTCTACGATGAGCGGCACGGCGGTGATCATCTCGCGCAGGATGCGGATGTGGGCCTGGTTCTGAATGCCCATACCGCTGCCGATGGGAGCGCCCAGCGGCATCACCGTCGCGGCGCCGGCGTCGATCAGACGTTTGGCGAAGACAATGTCGTCGGAAGTGTAGGGCAGCACCGTGAAGCCTTCGCTGACCAGGACGCGCGTGGCTTCGAGCGTGGCTTGCACGTCGGGATAAAGTGTGGCCTGATCGCCGATGACCTCAAGCTTCACCCAGTCGGAGAGGCCGACTTCGCGACCGAGACGTGCCGCTCGTATCGCCTCATCGGCGGTGTAGCAGCCGGCGGTGTTGGGCAGCAGAAAATACTTCTTGGGATCGATGTAGTCGAGCAGAGATTCTTTGCTGCGGTCGAGGTTGACGCGGCGGACGGCCACGGTAACCATCTCTGCGCCGCTGGCTTCGAGCGAGCGCGCGGTTTCCTGGAAGGATTTGTATTTTCCCGTGCCGACGATCAGGCGGGAGCGGAAGGAGCGGCCGGCGATGACGAGGGGGTCGGTCATGATTCTTCATTGTAAATCGAGCGAGGGAAATGTCGAGTGGATGTTCGACGCCAAAATGACTCGCACGCTCTACGGCGCGGTTGTGGCTTCCGCCTGCGCATACACTTCGTCGATCTGCTTTCGATAACGTTCTTCGATGACCCTGCGGCGCAGCTTTAGTGTGGGCGTGAGCGCCCCGTTGTCCGCGGTGAATTCGTCGGGGACCAGCAAGACGCGCTTCAGCTTTTCGAATCGCGCGAGATTCTGGTTCACCTCTTCCACAATGCTTTCGTAGAGCGACTGGACTCTGGGATTTCCAACGAGCTCGGCTCGTGACGAAAAGGCGATGCCGTTGCTGCGGGCCCAATCTTCCAGCAGAGCGAAGTTGGGTGACACAACGACAAAGGCAAACTTGCGCCTGTCGCCGAGGATGGCGCTGGTTCCAACCAGGGGGTTTAGCTTCAGGGAATTTTCGATGGGTTGTGGAGCGATGAACTTTCCACCAGACGTTTTGATGAGCTCCTTCTTGCGGTCGGTGACGGAGAGATATCCATCGGCATCGATATGGCCGATGTCTCCGGTCTTGAACCATCCGTCCTCGAACGCGTTCTGGGTTTCCTCGGGGCGGTTCCAGTATCCCTTGAAAACAGAAGGACCACGCACCAGAATTTCGCCATCGGCGGCAATGCGGACCTCAAGGTTGGAGAGGATTTTACCCACGGTGCCGATGCGGTGGTGTATAGGCGTGTTTACGGCGATGACGGGAGAAGTTTCGGTCAGGCCGTAGCCTTCGTGAATGCGGATGCCGACGGTGGCGAACCACTCCGCGAGCTCGCGGCCCAGAGGCGCGCCTCCGGAAATGAAGGTTTCGACGTTGCCTCCCATGCCGGCGCGGATTTTCGAGAAGACCAACTTGTTGGCAAACTTCCAACTGGGGGATGTGGGAGTCTCGCCCGCGAGAATCGCCGGTTTATTGGCGCGACCCACCGAAAGTGCCCAGCGGTAGATAGTGCGTTTGGGAAAGCCGCGGGCGGACGACTCAGCCTTGGCATAGATTTTTTCGTAGACTCTGGGCACAGAGACGCAGAGCGAAGGACGTATTTCGAGTAGAGTCTCGGCAAGATTCTCGATGAACGGGCAATAAGCCAGAGTGACCCCGTGGTACAGCAAAGCTAAATCCACGTGACGCGCCGTGACGTGAGACAAGGGCAGAAATGATATGCTGATCAGCCCGGGGCGCATGTCGAAGCCGAGCAGGGAGCAGGCGATGTTGGACGCCATGTTGCCGTGAGTCAGCATCGCGCCCTTGGAGGTTCCGGTAGTACCTGAGGTGTAGATGATGGTGGCGAGGTCATCGGGCTGGATGGATCGGGCGAGAGATTCGGTCTGGGCGTCGAGTGTGAGCGGGCACTGGGTCATGAACTGTTGCATGAGCGCGCAGTATGCAGCCAGATCGCCCGGGATCTGGATGTCATCCATGACGACAATTTTCTGAACCGCTGTCCGCGAGAGAATCGTTTGGACCTTGCGCAGTTGCTGTTCTGTGGAAACGAAAATAACGCTGGCGCCGGAGTCGTTCAGGGTATAGGCGGTTTGCTCGGGTGTCAGCGTGGCGTAGACGGGAACGGTAACCGCGCCGAGCAGCAAGATGGCGAAGTCGGCGGTAGACCACTCAGGGCGATTCTCGCTGAGAATGGCGATACGCTCACCTTTGTGGACGCCCCATTGCCGCAGCGCATGCGCGGTCCCAGCGACATTGCGGCGGAGATCGGAAGAAGAGATGGGCAGCCACTTCCCCTGTCGGCGATGCAGCATTACGCGGTCGAGGTTGCGCTCGGTGGCGGCGAAGAAGATATCGTTCAGCGTGGTAAGGCTCATTGCGGCGTGGAACTGTTCTTTGAGATTGAATTTACTGGTTTACCCTTGCTTTCGGCAATGTGAACTTTAGGAACGCACGGAACTGATTCGTATCCTGTGCATTTTGGACGCTATGCGGTCGGCAATTCGAAAGAGAACACCGAGCCGCGGCCGAGTTGGCTGGTGACGCTGACGACTCCGTTGTGTGCTTCGACGATGGCCTTGACGATAGCTAATCCCATCCCCGTGCCTTGGACGCTATAGCGCTGGTCCCGGCCCCGATAGAATTTATCAAAGACCAGTGATTGCTCAAAGTCGTCGATACCGGGCCCGTGATCGGTGACGCTGGTGACAACGCGATTCGCTCGCAGTTCGGCGGTAATCGCAATTGGAGAAGTCGGAGGAGAGTACTTGGCGGCGTTTTCCAGCAACTGCTTGAGCACTTCCGCAATGCGGTCGGAATCCACGCGCACTTTGGGCAGCGATGCCGCGACCCGCACTTCGAGCGGATGCTGGCCGAGAATGGTTCTGGACTCTTCCACCGTCGACTCGATTACGGTAGCCATGTCGACGGCAGCCAGGTGCAATTCGACCTTGTGGGCATCGAGTTGAGCCATTTCCGTGGCTTCGCCCACCAGCCGGTCGAGGCGATCGGTTTCTTCGTCGATGACCGTGAGTAATTCGCGTCGCTGCGCGTCGTCGAGGTTGTAGTCGGAAAGCAGACCTGTAACTGCGGCCTTGATGCCGGTGAGTGGGGTACGCAATTCGTGGGTTACGGAATCGAGCAGGACGGCGCGCAGGTTCTCGCTCTGGTGCGCCGCTTCGGTCTGAGAAAGTTTTTCCATGGCTCCGGCGCGCTCAATCGCGATGCCGATCATACTGCCGAGGGCCTCAAGAGTAGCGCGGGACAGCGCCGGTCCAGCGATGCCGACGGCTCCGGTGGTGCGCGTGCCCAGGTGCAGAGGTGTGAGAGAAATTCCGCGCTGCGAATCGATAACCGGCTCGCCCCGAGAACTTACCATCTGCAGATCCTGCAGGGAAAGGTAGGTGGCTTTGGGATCGGTGCGGTAGACCTGTTGCGAACTCAGCAGGTAGATGGCCGCGGCCTTGGCGCCGAATCCGTCACACACGTACGCCGGAATCGCATTCAACAATTCGGCTACGTTATCGGTCGCGAGCAGGCGCTGGCTGAAACTGTAAAGCCGTTCCACGTCGCGTCGGCGCTGATTGGCGTCGGCGGTTTGGCGGCGGGCGCGGTCTGCGAGTTGGCTCGCGATGCCTGCGGTGACGAGGAAAGCGAACAGTGCCACCCAGTTCTGCGGGTCGGCAACGGTGAAGGTTCCAATGGGAGGAAGGAAATAATAATTGAAGGCCAGGGTGGCGAGCACAGCGAGAAAAACGGAAAAACGAAAGCCCCAGTAGGCCGCGACCCAGAGCACCATCAACAGATAAGTTAACGCCACCGTGGTGGGGTTTACGTGGACGAGGCGCCGGCAGATTTGCGCCACCAGTTCGGCAGCCACGAGACAAGCGAAGTAGCGAAATAGGTGTTGTGGCCAACGGGCTTTCACGGGCACGATTGTAACGGAAGATAAGCCGAAACAGAGTTTTTTCACCACTGAGGCACAGAGACACAGAGAAAATCTCTAGATTGTTCTTTAGCCGGTTCTGTCTTCTCTGTGCGTCTGTGACTCTGTGGTGAAAGCCTTTAGACTGTCAGATTCGACAATCTCCTCTCCGGCGTGGAGAATAACGACGATGCCTAAGTCTCCTGAAGAATGGCTTAAGGAAGTGGATACCGCCCAGCGGCCCGCTGTGTTCAAGCTTTTCCTGGGTTATGCCCCCGGGGTGGGAAAGACCTATGCCATGCTGAGTGAAGGCGTGCGGCGGGCGAGCCGCGGCGAGGAAGTCGTGATCGGCGTGGTGGAAACCCATGGACGCAAGCCGATTGTGGAGCTTTCTTCGCGGTTGGAAACGGTTCCCCGCAAGAAACTGGAGTACAAGGCGACCATCTTTGAAGAGATGGATGTAGACGCTATTCTGGCCCGCAAACCGCATGTTGTGCTGGTGGATGAACTGGCCCACACCAACATTGAAGGCAGCAAGCACGCGAAGCGTTATGAAGATGTGTTTGAGTTGCTCGATGCGGGGATTGACGTTCTTTCCACGTTGAACGTGCAGCACGTTGAGAGCCTGTCGCCGACGATTCGAGAACTGACCGGCGTGCAGGTGCGGGAAACGGTGCCGGATTGGGTGATCCGCCGTGCGGGTGAGATTGTGATGGCCGACCTGACACCGCAGGCGCTGCAGACCCGCATGAAGCGGGGAGATATCTATCCGCTAGAGAGAGTGGAGCGAGCGCTGGCGAATTTCTTTCGGAACACGAACCTGGTTGCCTTGCGTGAGTTGGCCTTGCGACAAGTCACTCAGGCGGTGGACCGCACCCTTTCCGAGTTGAAGACGGAAGACGGGCATTTGCTGCAAGTGCGCGAGCGGATTGCCGTGTGCATCAGTTCAAATCCGGCGGCGCAATATCTGATTGCTCGTGGTGCGCGTATGGCACAAGCCTTGGATGGCGATCTGTTTGTGTTTTATGTCGACACAGGTGCGGACGAGAGCGACGAGAACCAAAGAACGCTGGCCGACAATGTGCGTTTCGCGGAGAGCGTGGGTGCGAAGGTGGTGAAGGGCGAGGGCAAAGTGGTTGCCGAAGCGGTCGCGGAGTTCGTGCGTGAGAATCATGTTACGCAGGTCGTGTTCGGAAGGTCGGCGACGAAGGGGTGGAAGAGATATTTCTATCTTTCGGCGATTCACAAGTTTTTGCGCGACACGCCGGCAGTCGACGTGCATATCGTGACCCAGGAAATGCGGTAGGGCGATGACGGAAGAGCACAGGCGAATCCTGGTGGTGGATGACGAACCGCAGATCACGCGTGTGCTGCGCACGACGCTTTCGGCGCAAGGATACGACATTCGTGTGGCCAATGACGGGGAGATGGCGCTGGAACTGATGAAAAACTGGACGCCCCACGTCGTGATCACGGACCTGGCCATGCCGAATCTCGATGGAGTAGAGCTGTGCCGGCAGGTGCGGAAGATTTCGCAGGTGCCGATTATCGTGCTCTCGGTGCGTGGACAGGATCGCTCGAAGGTGGAGGCTCTGGACGCCGGCGCCGATGACTACGTCACGAAGCCGTTCAGCATGAATGAACTGCTGGCGCGGATTCGAGCGCAATTACGACGGACGCCGGCCGCCGAGGAGCAACCTAGCGTGATCACGGCAGGAGACTTTTCCATTGATCTGGAGGCGCGTTCGGTTAAGGTCTCCGGGCATGAGATTCATCTCACGCCGAAAGAATTCGACTTGCTGGTTTATCTGGCGCGGCGTCCGGGCAAAGTGGTGACGCATCGGACGCTGCTGGCGGCCATCTGGGGCCCGAACAGCATCGAACAGCCGGAATATCTGCGCGTATTCGTTGGGCAATTGCGCAAGAAGATTGAAGCCGATCCTTCCACGCCGAAATACCTGCTGACCGAACCCTGGGTGGGTTACCGCTTCGAACCCGGGTCATAAATCCAGCGTTTCGTTGGTCTTACTGTCCTTACGAACATTTTACGAACCCCTTATTCGGGCCTTCTGTGATTCCGTGTCTAATCGTCGTGGGGCTGAAAAAGCTCCGCAGAAACGACGCAGATTCAGGGGAGATCAAGAGTATGTGGATTCAAGAGGTAGCGCCGGAGCGGTTGGCAGAGTTGTTTCATCACTATCACCAGGCACTGATGCCGGAGATGTCGGGCAAGGGCAGCGAAGGACGTGGGTCGTGGAAGGAAGTTCCGCAACAGGAGAAGAGCCGATTGGTGGCGGCGGCGCGTCTGGCGCTGCTCGAATTGGAATCGATGACCAGCGGCCGGGCAAAGTCGCGGCAGTATTTTGCCCAACCGGGCGAAGCTGAGTGGGGCTGCTAGCAGCGCTTCTGAAAATAATTTCCTGGGAGATCAATCATGTCGAGGCGAACGAACGTCGGATTGGTCGTCATCGCAGTGGTGGCCATGGCGGGGGCGATAGCATTGGCTGCGCTTGCGCAAACCAAGGCAACGGCTCCGAAGCCGCAGGATAGAGTGGCACTCGGAGAGGAACAAGCCAAGCAATTGCTGCTCCTGATCGATACCGACAAGAGCGGCAAGATCTCCAAGCAAGAGTGGATGAGGTTTATGGAAGCGGAGTTTGACAGACTGGATAAGGCCAAGAACGGAGAAATGGACGTCAAGGAACTGACGCAATCGACATTGCGTGTAAGCCACTTCACCAGCGTGGGGAAATAACGGATTTCGGCCGTCGAGTCAACGTTGGCGTTGGTCGATCCGCTTTATTCTCCGAAGGAATATTCCCACTGCGGGAACGAGATCTGCGCCTTTACGAATTCTTTAGGAATTTCTTACCCCCTTCTTATACCTGGAATGTTTTACTGAAGCGTTTGCGCGGGAGTCCGCGCGAAAGTGCAGGAGGCGGGAGTATGTGGGCAGCCTGGATAGTTGCAGCCATTGCTTTGATAGGGGCCGCGTTCATGCTCAGGTTCCTGATTGTCTTGCTGGATGAGGGTGCGCCGCCGGTTTGCTATTGGGTGGTGCCAGTCCGAAGGGAACCGGAGAAAAAGGGACACCATAAAGTTCTGCGCGGCATCTATCTCGATGACGATTGCCGCGCGACAGAAAGCGGCTGCGGCGACTACCGCTTGGAATTATTGGAGAACGAGAATTATGCGAAGGAAGAGTGCTCTTCAGATCTTATTGCTCTCGATGTTCGTCCTGTTTCTAACAGCTTGGGCTGGCGCTCAATCCGCCCAAGACGCGGCTACTTCTTCCGCGAGCGCCGGTTCTAGTTCGGCGGCACCAACTGAACAGCAGGAAATGCGGGACGAGTTGAAAGCATTGCGGGCCGAGGTAGAGCGCCTGCGCGCGGAAGTGGAGCAGCCGAAGAGCACGCCGCCGGCCTCCGATCACAACGAGGCACCGCCGGCACAGGCGACGGCGACGACTGGCGGAGGGCCGAACGTTTCCGCCGTAACGGCGGCGAACTTTGCCAACCCGGCCCCGGCAACTAGCGCTGCTGGCGCTGCTTCCGCAACTGCCGGACTGAGCGGGCGGATGGCGCAGGCTCCGAGTCCGTCTTCCCCAGGTCAATCTCCAGATGCCGCGCCCGCAAAAAAGGGAAAGATCGATCCTTTTTCTGACTGGGACTGGACTTGGCTGAATGGCAATCCGCGCACCAAAGAAGCAGCTTTTGATTCGAAATTCTTCACCCCGGAAATCCGGGCCGATACTACCTACACCTACGACTTCAACAAACCGGTAGACAACTCGATAGGCGGGTCGAGCGAAATATTTCGCTCTAACGAGATTCAGTTGGAACAACTCGGCCTTGGTGGCGATTTCCACTATGACAATGTGCGCGCTCGATTTATGACTCAGTTCGGCATGTATTCCACAACGACGCCGCGCAATGACCCCAGTCCGGCGAAGGGCCAATGGGACCTGAGCGATGCCTACCGATACCTGGCAGAGGCATACGGTGGCTACCACATCAATGTATTGAACGGAATCAACATCGACGCGGGCATTTTCCTCTCTTACATTGGCCTGTTCAGCTATTACAACTTCGACAACTGGGCCTACCAACCTTCGTACGTTTCCTCCAATACGCCTTGGTTTTTCGAGGGTCTGCGGGTGCAGATTTTTCCTAACCCCCACTTGAAGATTGAGCCGTGGTTCATCAATGGATGGCAGTCGTACGGTTCAGCCAACTCGAGGAAGGGACTGGGGGGACAGATCAAGTGGACTCCGAGACCATGGGTGAATGTCATCTCCAATAATTACGGTCTGGGCCATGATGACCTATACATACCCGACCGCGGCCGCGTTCACACCGATGACAGCATCGAGATAAAGTACTTCGACAGGCCGGGAAGGACCCTCGACAAGATGGCGCTCTCGTTCACCGGTGATATGGGTTGCGAGTTTGGCCCTAGCACGACTACCTCGGCAGGCGTATATCTACAAGGCGTGGGCTGCCACGGCAACACCAAGGATGCGAAGTCGGTCGGAGGTGACTATTTTAGTGCGGGAGTCAATCCCAAGCAGAGCTTTATCGGCTACATGCTGTACAACCGCTTTTGGTTCAAGAAAGACCGGTACGCGTTGACAGTCGGCGGGGGCCAGATCAACAATCCCGGACGCTATCTGGTTCTGGATCCTCCCATCAACGGAGAGACGGCGCCGTCGGCGGCGATCAATGCGCCGTACTTTACCGGGAATCCCTCGGACCCGTTCAAGGCCTGGGATTCTTCGGTCACGTTTGACTACATGCCCAGCCAGTACATTACCTTCCGCTGGGAATATGATTATCGGCATGCCAGCGTGCCGTACTGGTCGGGGGCGGGAGGGATCACGCCGCCGGGTTCGGGCGGAGTGCCTTATACGAACAACGGATATCCTCAATTCTTTGCTTGCAACGACGGAAATTCGTCCATGCAAGAGACCCTCACCGGCGCACAGGCGGCCTGCGGAGCACAGAGCAGCACCGTATGGTTCCCCGATCTGCGCCGGGACGAGCAGTTCTTCGACATCGATATCATGGTCAAGTTCTAATGGAAGAGAACACAGTGGAAGTGAAAAACGGCGAATTCGAGAAGGCGCAACTCGGGCAGCGCTCTGAAAGGGATTTGTGATGCAGGACGCAATCTTTCTGGCTGTGACGATTCTATTCTTTGTGATTGCGCTCGCTTATGTCCATTTCTGCGAGCGGGTGCGTTGAGGCTGATATGAATTCTGGGCCGATCATCATGCTGATCATTTGCGCGGGGTTGCTGGTGTACCTCGTCTACGCCATGTTGCGGCCGGAGAAATTCTGATGACGGCGAACGGATGGCTGCAGATTTTCTTTTTGCTGCTGGTGGTGCTGCTGATCACCAAACCCCTGGGCGGGTTCATGGCGCGGGTGTTCAGCCGTGAGCGAACCTGGCTCGATCCGGTAATGCGGCCGGTGGAGCGCATACTCTACCGGCTTACGGGCGTGGATGAAAGCCACGAGATGGATTGGAAGGAATACGCGCTGGCGTTGCTTTTGTTTAGCGGCGTCTCCATGTTCTTACTATATGTGCTGCAGCGGGTGCAGCAGTGGGCGTGGCTGCCATGGAATCCGCAAAAGCTGCCAGGAGTGCCTCCGGCACTGGCGTTCAATACCGCAGCTTCGTTCACCACGAACACGAACTGGCAGAATTACGTGCCCGAGACGACCATGAGTTATCTGACGCAGATGGTCGCGCTGGCTTATCACAACTGGGTTTCGGCAGCGGCGGGCATGGCGCTGGCGATTGCGTTCATCCGCGGCATTACGCGGCGCGAACAGAAGACCATCGGCAATTTCTGGGTGGACATGGTTCGCGGTACGTTGTGGATTCTGGCTCCGCTTTGTTTGATCGGTGCGCTGGTGCTGGTGTCGCAGGGTGTGGTGCAGAACCTGAAGCCCTACGATACGGTGCAGGTACTGGATCCGTACCAGACGCCTCAACTTGGTTCCGATGGCAAGCCCGTGAACGGACCTGACGGTAAACCAGTAATGCAGACGGTAAGTCAGCAGGTAATCGCACAGGGGCCCACAGCTTCGCAGGAGATTATCAAGGAGCTGGGTACCAACGGTGGGGGCTTCTTCAACGCGAACAGCGCGCATCCGTTCGAGAATCCCACTCCATTCACGAACTTCCTCGAGATGTTCTGCATTTTAGCGATTCCTTCCGCCTTTACCTACACGTTGGGCAAAATGACCGGCTCGCCGCGACATGGGTGGGCAGTATGGGCAGCGATGGCTGTCCTTTTCTTGGCAGGAGTGACTACGGCATATTGGGCGGAGGCGCGCGGCAATCCCTTGGTAACGGCTGCGGCACAGCATGGTTCGCAGCATCCAGTTGCGGTTTCACAAGCTGTGGGCAATCTTGAAGGGAAAGAAGTGCGGTTCGGCGTGGCGAACTCGGTGTTGTTTGCCACTGTGACGACAGACACGAGTTGCGGCGCGGTCAACTCCATGCACGATTCGTTCACCCCGCTGGGTGGAATGGTTCCTTTGATCAACTTGATGTTGAGCGAAGTAATCTTCGGCGGCGTCGGTGCGGGTATGTATGGAATGCTGGTGTTCGTCATTCTTTCTGTCTTCATTGCCGGATTGATGGTGGGGCGCACCCCGGAATATCTGGGAAAGAAGATTGAAGCTTACGACGTGAAGATGGCGATGCTGGTGGTCCTGATCTTTCCGCTGGTGATTCTGGTGCTCACGGCGATCTCGGTTCTGTACAGCTTTGGAACGTCTGCTATTTCGAATGCGGGACCGCACGGATTCAGCCAGATCCTTTATGCCTTCACCTCCTCGGTGGCCAACAACGGCTCGGCCTTCGGCGGATTTAGCGGAAATACGCCCTGGTACAACACGTCACTGGGAATCGCTATGCTCCTGGGACGCTTCATGATGATTCTGCCCATGCTGGCGATCGCAGGCAATCTCGCAGGGAAGAAGCAGGCTCCGGCAACGCTGGGCACGTTCCCCGTGACGGGACCGTTGTTTACGGTTTTGCTGATCGGAGTGGTGGTGATCTTAGGTGCGCTGACATTTTTCCCGGCGCTGAGTCTGGGGCCGATTCTGGAACACCTGCTGATGATGGCGGGCAAAACTTTCTAGGCAAATATGGCAAGCAAGAAATCAAAACGCAGCTTGTGGGACCTGAAGATCGTGCGCCGCGCGGCGTGGGATTCGCTGGTCAAGCTACATCCCGTGACCATGATGCGCAATCCGGTGATGTTTGTCGTGGAAGTGGGCAGCGTGGTGACCACTGTGCTGCTCATTTTGGAGCGAATCCACGGCCAACCGGGGTTCGGATTCAATCTGCAGATCACGCTGTGGCTATGGTTCACCGTGTTGTTTGCCAACTTTGCCGAGGCTATGGCGGAGGGGCGTGGCAAGGCGCAGGCGGATGCCCTGCGACGCGCGAAAGCCGAGACGATGGCGAACCGACTGCTTCCCGACGGGAAAACAGAGACGGTGCCGGGATCGAAATTGCGCTCGGGAGACATGGTTCTGTGTGAGGCGGGCGAATTTGTGCCCGGCGATGGCGAGATTGTGGAAGGCGTGGCGTCGGTGGACGAGTCGGCAATTACCGGTGAATCCGCGCCCGTGATCCGCGAAGCCGGCGGCGACCGCTCGGCGGTGACCGGCGGAACCCGCGTGCTTTCGGACTGGGTGAAGGTGAAGATCACTTCGAACCCGGGCGAAACTTTCCTGGATCGCATGATCGCTCTGGTGGAAGGTGCGGAGCGGCAGAAGACTCCGAATGAAATTGCTTTGAACATTCTTCTGGCGGGGCTGACGATTGTGTTTCTGCTGGCGGTGGTCACGCTGCAGCCCTTCGCCATTTATGCGGGGGCGCCACAAACGGTGTTCGTGCTGGTGTCTTTATTAGTATGCCTGATTCCGACCACGATTGGCGGATTGCTCTCCGCGATCGGCATCGCAGGCATGGACCGGCTGGTGCAGCACAATGTGCTGGCGATGTCTGGTCGGGCGGTAGAAGCCGCGGGCGATGTAAATACTTTGCTTCTCGACAAGACCGGAACCATCACCCTGGGCAACCGCCAGGCCACGGAGTTCTTGACTGCGCCGGGCGTGACCGAAGCGATGCTGGCGGATTCGGCGCAGCTTTCTTCTCTGGCCGATGAGACTCCGGAGGGACGGTCGATTGTTGTGCTAGCGAAGGAGAAATACGGATTGCGCGGGCGGGAAATGAGCTCGCATGACGCCGAGTTTATTCCCTTCAGCGCAACCACTCGGATGTCGGGCGTGAATCTGGATGGCCGCGCCATCCGCAAGGGCGCGACCGATGCCATCGCAAAATATGTGGAAGAGCAAGGTGGCGCCTTGCCGAAGGAAGTTCGCGAAGCCGTGGAAGCCATCTCGCGTTCCGGAGGAACTCCGCTGGTGGTGGCGGAGAATGGCCGCGCGATGGGAGTGATTCAACTGAAGGACATTGTAAAGGGAGGTATGCGGCAGCGTTTTGACCAGCTGCGCGCGATGGGAATCAAGACGGTGATGATCACCGGGGATAATCCCTTAACGGCGGCCGCGATCGCGACTGAAGCCGGCGTGGACGACTTCCTCGCGCAGGCTACGCCGAAGGACAAGCTGGATTTGATCCGGCGCGAACAGGGGCAGGGAAAACTGGTCGCCATGACCGGCGATGGAACGAACGACGCTCCGGCGCTGGCCCAGGCCGATGTGGGCGTGGCCATGAATACGGGTACGCAGGCGGCGAAAGAAGCCGGCAACATGGTGGATCTGGATTCGAATCCGACCAAGCTGATTGAGATCGTGGAAATCGGCAAGCAGTTGCTGATGACAAGGGGCGCACTGACCACATTCTCGATCGCCAATGACGTGGCCAAGTATTTCGCGATTATCCCCGCGATGTTTGCCGGGACGTTTCCGGTTCTGCAGGCGCTCAACGTAATGCGGCTGGCGACGCCGCAGTCGGCGATATTGTCGGCGGTCATATTTAACGCGCTGATTATTGTCGCTCTGATTCCTCTGGCGTTACGCGGCGTGAAATATGTTCCGCAGGGAGCGGCCATATTGCTCCGCAGAAATCTGCTGGTATACGGTCTGGGCGGAGTGATCGTTCCATTTATTGGGATCAAGCTGATCGACTTGCTCATTGTGCGGGCAGGGTTGGCATAGAGGCAATTATGAAGAAGAATTTGATCATTGCCGTCCTGATGACGCTGGTGACGACCGTGTTGTTTGGCCTGCTGTTCCCCTTGCTGATTACGGGACTGGCGCAGATTCTGTTTCCGAAGCAGGCCAACGGAGAGCTGTTGTCGCGGAATGGCCACCTCGTGGGATCGCGATTGATCGGTCAATCATTTGCCTCTCCGGCATATTTCCACTCGCGTCCCTCCAGCGCTGGAACAGGCTATGACGCCGGCAACTCAAGCGGATCGAATCTTGGGCCGACCAACCAATCTCTCATCGCGCGGGTGCAGGGAGATGCTGACCGGTTACAAGCGGAGAATCCCGCGGCTGCGATTCCTATGGACTTGCTGACGACCTCAGGTTCCGGGCTTGACCCCCATATCTCGCCCGAGGCGGCGGAATTTCAGGTGCCGCGCATCGCGAAAGAACGAGGCCTGAGCGAGGATGTAGTTCGCGAAGCAGTTCGCCAGCATACGGAGTCACGGCAGTTCGGGTTTCTGGGCGAGCCCCGGGTCAACGTTCTGGAATTGAATCTTACGCTGGATGAGATCTCGCCGAAACCAGCGGCTCGCTGATCTTCTTACAAAACATCTTCACTGCCCGATCTCAGCCAACCCTGGCTGAAAACCACCGCTCTGTCAGTCGAGCGGGAGGAAACTAAACTGTCTCTATTGTGTTTGCTCGGATATGGATACGATTGAGAGAAGCAAGCTCTCGTATCGAGCGAGGAACACATTATGAAAACGCACAAGCGGTTATGGATCTGGGCGGTGATGGCGGCGCTCTTGGCATTCATCCTGCAGTTTCCGCTTGGAGTAAGGGCGCAGGTGACGCAGGATTCGCAAGGTTCGCCGGGCGCGCAACCTGGGAGCGATCAAGATCCTCCGGGCCGCGTAGCAAGGCTGAACTATATGGAAGGGTCGGTTTCGTTTCAGCCCGGCGGCGAAAATGATTGGGTGACTGCAGTGCTCAACCGTCCGCTAGTGACCGGCGACAATCTTTGGGCGGATGAGGATTCGCGCGCCGAGGTGCACATCGGGTCGACCGCCCTCCGCCTTGGCGCGAAGACTGGGATTACATTGCTCGAGGTAAGTGACCGGGCGGTGCAGATTCGTCTGGCGCAGGGATCCCTGATTGTGAACGTCCGGCACGTGGACGACGAAGATTCGTATGAAGTAGACACGCCAAACGTTGCCTTCGTAGTCATGCAGCCGGGGGACTACCGGATTGATGTGGATCCGGACGGCAATCGAACGGACGTGACGGTGTGGCGTGGGCGCGGCGAAGTCACTGGAGGAGGCTCTTCTTATACGGTGGTGGCGAATCAGTACGCAACTTTCACCGGCAGCGATAGCCTGAACTACGACCTCGGCCAGATCCCAGACCAGGATGGACTTGACAGCTGGGCGTCTGATCGCGACCAGGATGAAGAACGCTCGGATTCGGCAAATTATGTTTCGCGCGAGACGACCGGATACGAAGACCTGGACGAGTACGGCACTTGGAGTTACGTGGCCGGCTACGGTCCCTGCTGGCGGCCCACAGGAGTTGCGTTGGGGTGGGCGCCGTATCGCTTTGGCCATTGGATTTGGGTTGGACCGTGGGGTTGGACGTGGGTGGAAGATGAACCCTGGGGCTTTGCCCCATTCCACTACGGTCGCTGGGCGTTCGCCGGCAACGGCTGGGTTTGGGTTCCGGGACCGAGCGTGGTGCGGCCGGTGTACGCTCCGGCCTTGGTGGCGTGGGTGGGTGGAGCTCCCGGCTTTCATTTTTCGGCGGGAGTGGGTGTGGGCTGGTTCCCGCTGGCTCCGGGAGAAGTTTTTATTCCCGGGTATCGCGCAAGCCGCGTATATCGGAACCGGGTGAACATCACCAATACGGCGGTAAATGTCGCCAAAGTAACGAATGTCTACAACACACTAGCGATCAATCGGAACGTGGACAACATTGCATATGCAAACCGGAGTGTGAATGGTGGGGTGACCGTAGTCTCGCGCGACACGTTCGTGAATGCGCAGCCCGTGGCACGGAACGTTATCTCGGTTCCGGCGCGGGAGCTCGCAGCCGCGCCGGTGTCGCGCGCGGTTGCGTTCGAGCCTGTCCAGAGCAGCGTGTTGGGTGCGGGCAGGCCTGCGACGAACCGGCCGCCGGTGGCGGTGACGAGCCGTCCAGTAGTTGCGCTGAGGACTCCGGCTGCCATGCCTCGTTCGTTCGAGCAGAGGCAGGTGCAGGCGGGCGGACACTTGAACCAGCAATCGTCGATGCAGCAGGCGCCACTGGTCCGGCAGGAAGCGCCGGGGCGGCCCGTACCCGTAGCGCGGCAGCCGCAATCGCAGGATGGCTTCCGTTCCTTTGGGCCACCGAACTCCGGCAGCAACCAGCCGAAAGCGCAACGGCGCGTGTGGGAAGAGCAAGGGACTCCTGAGCCCGAGCCAAGTACGCCGCCACAACCCGGGAACGGGAATGCGCAGCCTGCCGGCTCGCGCGCACCTCAGCAGGGCGCGCAGAACACTCAACAGTGGTCGCATCCGCTGGCCAAGGCGGTTGCTCCAGTACAGGAAAGAAATGAGCAACAGCAGAAGGAGCAGGAGCAGAAATTCAGCAACTGGCAACAGCAAAGGCCCGCGTCCCCACCGCCGCAACGGCAGCCGTCGCCTCCACCGGCGCCGCAGCAGGGGAGTGCGCCGAAGAAGGGACACTGACGCGACCCAGTCGCCTCCGGTTTGATGGTTTTTGCATCGAGTGCGAGTTATGGCACGCGGAAGGAAAGGTCAGGGGACTACTCTTGCGCCGGGGAAGCCAGGCAATCAGCCTGGTCCCGGCGCAGTTGTTTTTCGCGATCTGAGCATGATCGAATTGAGATGATCGAGCAGATATGAACGAACAGAATCGTCCCGCGATCAACTGGATGGATGTTCTCTGGCTGCTGTTCTTGGCCGGACTGGCGGCGCTGCCGCCAGTCAGAGAGATCCATAAACAGCTCACACTGCTGGCGGTTGGGGTGGTGCAGTTCAGTGAAGGCTGGCTTCTGGCGCGCACTCCGCGGCGGGGCGCGTCCTATATCGTTCTACTCAAGATCGCTCTGGCAACCTTGCTCATCGATCACACTGGAGAGATCGGAATCAACAGCAGCTACTATCCGATTTTTTACGTCCCGATCGTCACCGCGGCGGAATATTTCGGCGCATGGGGAACATTGTTGTGGACCGCACTGGCCTCGGCCGCCTACTGCTCGTATCTTTATCCAGCGCTACAGGAATATGAGATCACGACCGAGAGCTATGGTCTGCTGGCCATCCGCATTCTCTTCTTTTTTCTTGCGGCGATGGTGGTGAACCGGTTCGTAGTAGAGAATCGGCGGCAGATCAAACGTTACCAGGAACTGGCTGAGACCCTGGCTGAAACCAACCGCAAACTGGAGCAGGCACAGGAGGAAGCGAGGCGCTCGGAGCGGCTGGCGGCGCTGGGGCAAATGTCCGCCGGACTGGCGCACGAGATTCGCAATCCGCTGGGCGTAATCAAGGGATCGGCGGAAATGCTGCAACAGAAGCTTGGCGAAGCGAATCCGCTGGCCAGCGAACTGGCGGGTTACATCTCGAGCGAGACCAACCGCCTGAGTGCGCTGGTGACGCGGTTTCTGGACTTTGCCCGGCCGCTGCATGCGGAGTTGATTCCGCAAGAAATTACCGCCGTCCTGGATCGCGCGCTGCAAGACGTATCGTTGTCTTTAACCCGGAAGAATGGAGATGAGTTGGTGCGCGTGGAGCGACAGTACGAGCTGAACCTCCCGTTGGTGCCGTTGGACGAGAGTCTCTGCGAGCAAGCGTTCGTGAATCTGATTCAGAATGCTTATGATGCCATGAGTGGCGGCGGAGTGCTGCAAGTGACGGCAGAGAGAGCAAACGACGCCGATCACAGCGGAGTGGAAGTGCGAATCGAAGACACCGGGCCGGGAATTCCGGCGGAACTCCGGGAGCAGATTTTCAATCCGTTTGTGACGACCAAGAAAACGGGTGTGGGGCTGGGGCTGTCGATTGTCTCCAGGATTATTGACGGACATCACGGAACCATTCGCGTCGAGAGCGGGGGGCAAGCGAGCGGTCAGCCGGGGGCGCGCTTCATAGTCTTTTTTCCCGTGGTGCCTGAGCCTGTCACGGAGCCCGCATCCTAAGACTATGGCGCCTAAATTACTAGCGTTCTTGCTTCACCGAGGTCGAGCGACTGCCAACCTATGCCAACAATTCTGATTGTTGAAGACGAAGCAAAAATGCGCCGCCTGCTTGAGTTGAATCTCGGCGAGGACGGCTTCAGCACGCTTTCCGCCGGAGATGCAGAGGCCGGACTGAAGCTTCTGCGCGAGAACACGGTCGATCTTGTTGTGACCGATCTTAAGCTGCCTGCGATGAACGGTCTGGAGTTTCTACAGGCGGTCAAGCGGCAGAATGCGGCGCTGCCGGTGGTGGTGATGACGGCCTTTGGCACAGTAGAGACGGCGGTGGAAGCCATGAAGGCCGGGGCCAGCGACTATGTGCTGAAACCATTTTCGCTGAGCGAGATGCGCATGGTGATCCGCAAGGAACTGGACGTCCGCGACCTGCGCGAAGAGAACCGGTCGCTGCGCGAGGCGCTGGGCAAGCGGTACGCCCATCCGAATGTGGTTGCGCGCAGCAAGAAGATGCAGGAAGTGCTGGCGACGGTGGAACGCGTGGCGCCTACAAACTCAACAGTGCTCTTAGGCGGGGAGAGCGGCGTAGGCAAAGACCTGATCGCGCGCGCGATTCACGAGAAATCGCGGCGGGCTTCGGGTCCCTTCATCAAGATCAATAGCTCTGCGATTCCGGAGAATCTTCTGGAGAGCGAACTGTTTGGCTATGAGAGAGGAGCCTTCACGGGCGCCAATGCGAGCAAGCCGGGAAAGTTCGAATTAGCAGACAAGGGGACGCTGTTCCTCGATGAGATCGGCGACGTGCCGCCCGCGACGCAGGTGAAACTGCTGCGCGTGCTGCAGGAGCGCGAGTTTGAGCGCCTGGGTGGCACGCGCACGGTGAAAGTGGATGTGCGGCTGATCGCGGCCACAAACCGCGACCTCCGCGAAGCGCTCGAGCAGGGGACGTTTCGCGAGGATCTTTACTATCGCTTGAACGTAGTGCCCATCGACATCGCGCCATTACGTGAGCGCAAGGAAGACATCCCCGACCTGGTCAGTCTTTTTATTTCGCGCTTTGCCGGAGATTCGGGCAAGCCGGTAAGAAGCATCACACCCGAAGCCATGCAGATTCTGGTGAACTATCACTGGCCGGGGAATGTGCGCGAACTGCAGAACATCATCGAGCGGGCCTGCGCCCTGGCGAAGGGCACCGTGCTGGAGTCGGCGGATGTTCATCTGGATTTGCGTCCGGCGAAAACCGCGAATGGAGCCGCCAACTTCCTTCCTGAAGGCATGACGCTGGAACACTGGGAGGACGAAATGATTCAGGAGGCGCTGCGGCGGGCGAATGGGAATAAGAGTCAGGCCGCGCGGTTGCTCGGGCTGTCGCGGAATGCGCTACGCTATCGGCTGTCGAAGATTGGGATTGCGGATGAGGGGGAGAAGGTCGATTAGGTACGACGAAGGTTCCGCGCTGGCCGAAAACCACCACCATGGCTGAGGGTGGCCACCAGCTTCTGGCCCGTGAGCTTCCGCTCGATGGAGCTATTCGCGTTCTTTATTGAAAACACAAGAGTTATTCAGTTCACAAGTGCCTCGACTTTGGTACGGAAGCTGCTATTCATCGGTGGGGCATCAAATGTTTGTAGGATTCGGGTTGCGATATATGGAGCAGATTTCGAAGAGGTGGTTTATGAAGAACGGATTCATGGCAAGTGTCGCAGTCTTAGCTCTGGCGCTGGCAGGCGCATTCTCGCTCACCGTCAAAGCCCAGACTACCGAGCCCGGTCCGGGACCGACTGAGCAACCAAATGCGCCGATGGAAATCGGACAACCGCAAGCCTCGCAGCCTGGTCCGCCGCCCCAGCCTGGACAACCACCTCAACCTGGGCAGCCCCAAGCCGGTCCGCCTCCCCAACTCGGAGAAGAAGCTCAGCCCGGCGGACCATCCGGGGAAGGCCCGGCAAAGACCAACCAAGGTGTGGGCCGCGTCAGCATGATTCATGGCGACGTCTCGACGCAGCGCGGGGATTCCGGCACGTGGTCTGCGGCAATCCTGAATCAGCCCGTGGTCAACGGCGATAAAGTTTCCACTGGAGCGGGCGGGCGAGCGGAGGTACAACTCGACTACGCCAACATTCTTCGCTTGGGATCGAATGCCCAAGCCAACATCGCGAACTTCACGCAGAAGTACATTCAAATTCAAGTCGGACAGGGCTTGGCCAATTACTCCGTCTTTGGTGAAAGTGAAGCTGAGCCGGAGATCGACACGCCCAACGTCGCGTTGCATCCGGCGCACAAAGATGGCGTATTCCGCATTGAAGTGCGGCCCGATGGGGACAGCATCGTCATCGCCCGCAAGGGCGAGGCGCAGATCTCGACCCCGCAGGGCATCGCCGAGATTAAGCAAGGGGAGATGGCGACGGTACGCGGCTCCGGCGCCGATGCCAAGTACAAAATCAGCGCGGCTCCTGACCGCGACGATTGGGACCGCTGGAATGGCGATCGTGACCGCATGATTCACGAAGCGGCGGCGTGGCATCACACCAACAAGTATTACGTTGGATCGGAAGACCTGGATGCCAATGGGACATGGGAGGACGCGCCGGACTACGGCCAGGTCTGGGTGCCGAATGAGCCGGATGGCTGGGCTCCCTATCGCGACGGCAACTGGACGTATGAGCCTTACTACGGTTGGACCTGGGTTGGCTATGAGCCTTGGGGCTGGGCGCCATATCACTACGGACGCTGGATGTCGTACGGCGGCGCGTGGGCGTGGTGGCCGGGACCGGTGTGGGGCCCTGGATTCTACCGTCCTTTCTGGGCGCCGGCGTATGTGTCGTTCTTCGGCTTCGGAGGTGGGTGGGGCTTTGGTTTCGGATGGGGCGGATGGGGCGGCTTCGGTTGGCTGCCTATCGGTCCTGGTGACCGTTTCTTCCCGTGGTGGGGCGGATACGGTGGGCGCTTCGGCGTGGTCGGCTTCAACCGATTTGGCGAGATCAACCGCTTTGGCGGGATCGCGCCGCTGCGCGCTGGCACGCAGTTCTCCAACCTCGCGCACATCAACGATGCTCACATTGCGGGTGGGGTCTCGACCGTGAGTGCGGGCAAATTCGGAGCGGGCCGAACCACGGCGGTGGCAGCTACTCATGAACAGTTGAGTAGCGCTCACATGATGACTGGCAACCTGCCCGTCGTGCCCTCGCGCGCCAGCTTATCGGCCAGCGGGCGGGCTGCGGCTCCTTCGACGATTCACAATACCGGATCCCAGCATTTTGCCGGGACGCAGAGCGCATCGCATCCGGAATCGTTCCAGCAGCAAACGGCGCATCTGCAGCAGTCGATGCAGCAGAGCCACTTCTCGCCGGTAACGGCTGGAGCGCGTTCCACCGGTCCGGGCTCTTCGGAATCTCGCGGCTCGTCGGCCGCTGGAAGGTCGAGTCCGAGCATGTCCGGGTCAGGCAGGGAAGCGAATAATTCCGCAAGCGGTGCGGAGTCGGCGTCGTCCAGTCGCGGCGAACCGAACCGGAGTGAGTGGAAGACGTTTACCCCGCCTTCGCACACTACGGACTCGGCGAGTCGCAGTGGGAGTGGCGCCGAGGCTTCGGGCCGGGGCGAGAGCGGCAGCTACTGGAACCGTACTGCCTCAAGCTCGACCTCCTCGCGTGAAGGTTCCACTAGCTCCGGGCGCAGCGGTTATTCCCGTCCGCAACTGAATATGAGACAGCCCATCGCGCAGCCGCGGTCTTCTGGAAGCTATGGCGGCTACCACGGCGGCTACAGCGGAGGCGCAACCCACAGCGCACCGAGTTCCGGCGGCGGCAGTCATCCCTCGGGTGGAAGCGGCCATTCCGGCGGCGGAGGCCACCACTAATCTGGGAGACGTTGTTGATGTACACGAAGTGAAGGTCAGAGGCGAGAGGGGCGTGCCAATCGGCGCGCCCTTCTTTTATGCGATTGCCAGCAAGATTTCTCCGGCGAGCCCTATTGATTCCTGCTCGAAAATAAATTTTCGGCAAGGGCGACCGGACGGGGTTGGCTGGGGTCGGCTCCGAGCCGGGATCGTCGATACCCCCTCCCCCCCCTTTTTTGTAAAATCTCTGGAATCATCATGTTAGCGCGGTCGTTCCCCGCAAAATACGGTTTTCAAAGAACTTAGGTATCAAAATACGTGAAACAAAGGACTTCGGGGCGCGACGAGCTGGCTTGTGCCAACCGTCACGGCCTCGACCATGATTGCGCAACTGGCGGGCTGTGGACAAGGTCGGATGTCACAATGGCCCTGTGGAAATTGTAGGGACGGTTGTAGGGCTGCCCATAGTCACCGTTCCTTACCCCCCAGTCTCGGCACCTGGGAAAAGAGTCTTTGCCACGCTCCGGAAATATGCGTGAGTTGCATCCGCGAAGGGCTTGCATTCGCGCTCACCGATCCGATCGATGATGGGGTTGTCGAGCTGCCAAAAGCTTGAAAGCATACCCTTATCGTTTCTGTATCGCTCATCGAGCAGATCTGCAAAGCTCGCCTCTCGCAGGTATCCGCATATCATTTCGAGATCCTGAGCTGAGAGAATGTGGGGCGGCGTCACCGTCACCGATACCGACTTGCGATTGAACAGGTCTCGGAATCTCGACGCCAAATATCCGTTTATGACCAGAGCCGCCCCGATATCGTCGCGCGTCACAAGTACCGGGAACGCTTTGTTAATTTTGGAGGTGTCCAGCCCCTGAATCGCACGCGGACGCTTGCGGTCGAATACCTCTGCAACCCTGGCGGCGAGTTGGCCTATGCCCTTTCCGGCCTCCCGATTTTGGACAAACTTGGTCTCGATTTCATCACGCAGCTTGGCGGGGTCGGTCCCGTACTTCGCATCCGCGGTGAAAGTTGCGCCCTTTGACTCTGTAAAGAGCAGGGAATCTCGGCACACGAGGAGAGCGTCACACACCTCGTCGCCTGTGTCGGAGAATTCTGGGTTGGGGTAAATATGGTTCAGTGATTCGTCGGAGGACTCGGCGATCAGCCAGTTTACATATGCCTCGAATGCCAGTCCCCAATCCTGATGAAATCGTAACCGCTCTTTCTTGGGGAGAGCCTCGTTGACACTCCAAAACACCCCGCTTTCTCCCTTTTCTGCTAGGTAGAGGGAGTCGATGAGAAAGTAGACTTGATTCTGCCGGAGTATTGGCTTGCTTCTGAAGCAGGTGAAGTCACTCGTGGCGGTCTGTCGCTGGCTGAGCGACTTCGTGAAGTCCTCCGGCGTCGCTGAGATTTCAGCAAAGGAAGCTGGCTAGGACCGCTGGAGAAACCGGAGTGGTCCTGTACCATCGTTCGGAGAGAACGAAGGTGCCAGGGTCTGCCTGATACTTCTTGAGGTCGAGGTCAGAGTATCGACACAACGTTGCTAGGCACAGTGCAAAATACTCATCGAGGGCGACTCCCGTTCTTTTCTCGAAGATCTTCCGAATTTCTGTGCCAGCTTTCGGGAAGAACCGCTCAACCATCAGGCGGCTCCTCACAATTTTGTTTATCGCCTTGAAGTCCCCGCTCGCCTCTCCTATCGGGATCAACTCCGACATCACGTTGATCATCTGATCCGGGTTGAGCAGTGTCGGCCCGTCGTGTGTCAACCCCTTGGGCAGGAGATCGTTCGCCATCAGCAGGACCCGTCCCATCTCGCCGCTGTGAGGGGGAACTGAGGGGTCTTTGCCGCCGCGTTCCGGGCACACGATGATTGCCTGCTTGGACACGAACAAAAGCTGCCGCCGGTGGTAGACGCTGCGATGATTTTCGGGGTTCCTGCCCTCAGCGATGATCCGCTCGGCGAATTGCGGGGCAAAGGAGTTTCTTACAAGCTCTTCATGGGCCTCGGCGCGGTAGTGTCCCTGCCAGTCGGTTACGGCGGAATTCATCACGCCGCAGAGGTAGACGACCGCCGGACCATTAAATTGCGAGAGCTCTGCGCGAAACTGGTCAAAGCTCGCACGCGTGCCCCCGTTGAAATCGGCGAACGAAAAGTAGGTGCTGAACTTCGGCATGGCGTCTCAGGGTGTCGTGGGTGTCCCTCGATAAGACCGAGGGCCGCCCGCGAATTATGATAAGTCAGATTCGCTGGGCTTGGCGCCACAGTAAGAATGCCTCTGCCACTCTAGTACTGCCAGCGCAATAAGGATCCTTCGACTCCATTTGTCACGCGCTTCGCGCGCGCCAAATTCCGCTCAGGATGACAGTGCCGCTAACTGCCAACTGCTAACTGCCGGCCTAAGGCCGCGCGTACGCGGGGCTGTCGGGATCAGGGCGATCATAATCGCGGCCGTACTTGTTCTTGTGCGCGAGTTCGAAATTCGACTCGGAAAAGTTGAAGGTTCCGAGGAAGGTGTCGCTGGGAGTCACGGTGATTTCGCGTTCCGCCGCGTGCAGCAGCTCCGGCGACACCGACGGATGGAAAACGTGAAGTTGATAGCGGCCGGGCGCTACGTTGTTGATGCTGAGATCGCCGTGCACGTCGGAGATGGCATAGTAGGACGTATTCAGCGCAATCACCACCGCGCTCATTTGCGGGTGAATATTGCAGAAGATGAAGGAAATCCCCGGCTTGTCGAACTGAACGAAACGAGTCGTGCCGCTTTCGTAGAGTCCAAGATCGAAGCGCTTGCCGTCGAACAACGAAAATACGTTGTGAAAAAAAGGATCGTGGTTGGGGAACTCGACTTCGCCGCCCGCCGGGATCACCAGCAGCGAAGGCTGGAAACTCTTGTCCTTCTGAACCAGCTGAGGGATTTGCGAAGCGTCCTGCGGTGGAGGCGAAACCGCACGCGTGTTTCCCAGGGGCGTAAGCCAGACCACAAGCTTCGAAGCGTCCCGCACGCGGTGCCGATCCTTGGTGAGTTGCACCTTCCCTCTAAGCTCGACCCCCCTGAGCTCGACCAGTTGTGCCGAAGCGAGAACGCACGGCAGCAACACGATACACAAGAAGATTTGGCGGTGGGGAAAGGTTCTCATCGTCAGAACAGTATCCCCATGGCAAGATTCACTTGGTTCGTGATGCTGGCACTGTCATAGATGGGGAAAGTGTGCAAACGCCGGAATTCGGCGGACAGCAGTAAATCGGACCGCGGCCGGTAGATCAGGTTGCCGAGCGTGGAGCGATTTCGCCCCAGGATCTCGCCGAAGTTGTTGGCGTCGGTGGCGAAGCCCCTCACATCGCTGGCAAACGCGTCGTCTTCTCCGAAGGCTCCGTTTATCTCCAGCTTGGGCGTGAGTTGGAACTTGAGCTGGGTCCATCCCCCGGATGAGTCAAAGCCGCGAATACTCGTCGTTGAATAGGTGGGATTGCCGCCAAACAGAACACCTTGGCCAATCGCGCCGCCCAGGCCGCCCACACCGCGGCCCCGGTAGAATTCGCCGGAGAGACCCAGGCGGCGAAGAATCGGGATCTGCCAATCCGTCATTCCGGCCCAAGCGTCCACGTAGCGGTTCCACCACCAATCTTCCCGGCCGTAGTATCCCGCCACGGCAAAGCTCAAGGGATGTGCAAACACAGGCCGTGACCATGCGGTGCGCATCGCATAGGCCGGCTGACCCGAGAGTTCGCCGGCTTGCGCGGAACGGGTGTACTGGCTGGTGGGAGGTTCCCAATCCAGATTGTCCAGAATTCCACCCTGGAATGTTAGCGTCTGTTGGTCGGAGAGCTCGAAGCGATGCTCGACGCGAAGCTGCGGCGTCCAACCCCACAGATTTCCGGCATAGGCAAGGGCGGGAGTCGCAAGCGATGCGAAGGAGGTAGGAGAAAGCGGAGAGATGAACAGGGAATCCTGCCCGCCAATCACGGACGTGTGTTCCCAGTCGAGGCGTAAGCTGGCGGTTTGCAGGCGCACCAGACCGAAGTTGACGCCGTTGGGAGTCTCGGGAAAGCCTCCGGCAAAATCGAATTGCACGTTGGCTGAACTTCTCGCGCCGGCTAGATTAGGCCCGAATACTTCCAGGCCAATCTCAGTTTGTCGCAATGTGGCGCCAAAACTGGCTTGCGGCGCGCCAAGCGTCTGCGGTTGCGCGTAGTCGGGGATGTCCAGGTTGTCGGAGCCGCCAACGTTGCGAAAGGCATTCATCAGCACAATGCCGGAAAGCCGGGCGCGATACTTGGCGGCAGTTTCCACCTTGGTCTGGTATTGCTCGTCAATCTTCGAGTTCAGCAGCTGAGTTGATTCTTCCAGCTTTTGAAGCCGGCTTCCCATATCTGTGCCCGTTTGGGTGTCAGAGGTAGAGGCTCCGGATGCAGGGGTTGCGGGCGCGACCAAATTCTGGCTGGGCGGCGTGGATTCCGCAGCCGAGACGGAACCGGTTGGCGAGGAAACGAGCGGCGCGAGCAGCTGGCGGGTGTCCTGTAGCTCTTGACGCAGTTCCTGCATTTCGGCGCGCGATTGGGCATTCTCGGTTCGCATTTGTTCGATCAGCGTGCGCAACTCGCGCACTTGCGAAGCCAGGTCACGCACCGAAGCATCTGCGGTGCCGGATGCCGGTGTGGGTGTGCTTTCCTGCGCCATGCAGCCGGCGCCTAAGAATATAAAAGCGGCTGCCGTTATGGCGCTTGAACGAAGCGCAAGGGTCGAAGTCCAAAGGGTGTTCACACATCCTCCTGCGCGACACGCGGATCACTGGGAAATCGATAGGAAACGGGCACTACGTGTCCGAATGCCGAATTGAGTTTTCACTCGCTCTATTGCTGCTCACGGGCACAACGCGACGGGGCGTCAGCTTGTCGTCGCTCTCTTCCAGAGATCCGGGCGAAGAGCGGCCGGGAATCGTAATCCTAAAAATCGTTCGGGCGTCGGAGGTACGTTCCATCAGGACTCCGCCTCCGTGATCCTGCACGATCTTCTGCACGACCGTAAGTCCCAGCCCGGTACCGTTTTCCTTGCCATAGCTCACGAAAGGATGAAACAGCCGGTCACGAATCGGTTCCGCAATGCCGGGGCCATTATCGGAGACGGCAATCGTAACGGCGGCTCCCGTGCGGTCGATCGTAACCTGAACCCTGCCTTCACTGCCGGGCGCGGCCTCACAGGCATTCAGCAGAAGATTGTAGAGAGCGCGCTCCAGTTTACGGGGATCGAACCATGCCGAACTCCCACCGTTATTGCGCACCTCGATCAGGGTTCCCTGATGCCGGGGATGCAAGCGCACCGCCTGCATGGCTCGCTGCACCGTTTCAACCACGTTGGCGTAAGTCGGACTCAGGGATTCTCTAGTCCGGGCAAACTCAAGCAGTGAATCGATTAGGTCCGTCATCTGGTTCACACCAGTTCGGACCTCCTGATACAACTCCTCGCGTTGCGTGGAAGTCAGGCGGCCGTCGCAAAGGAACTCTGAATTGGCGACGATGGCCGCCAGCGAGTGACGAAGATCGTGGGAAATCGAACTGGCCATGCGTCCGATGGTGGCCAGCTGTTCGGATTCGATCAGAGCTTGCTGAGTCTTGAGCAGGCTCGCGCGCATGCGATCAAAAGCGGACGTGAGTTCGGCAACCTCGTCGCTGCCCCGGGGATCCAGGGGGTGATAAAAATCACCGTACTCTAGAGCGCGCACCCCTTCCACCAGACTCGCGAGCGGACGGGTGAAGGTGTGGGAGATCAGGAACACCAGCCCAGTGCCGATCAGGACAGCCGTGAGACCTAACAGAAGCAGCAAGCGATTCAGTCTATCCTGGAACTTTGCGGCTTGGTCGTAGGATCCGAGTACAGTCAGGCGGACGGGGGTTGGCTGCTGACCTGACAGGTCGAGAGAAGTCGCCAGAAACTTCTCCTGGCCCACTTCCACATCCCGGGGCCCGTTGTGCGACGATCCCGCGACCAAATCACCGACAGCGGGGCTCTCCGATTGAGCGGGAGTCAAGGTTGTGGCTACGATTTCGCTGCCGTAGGAGAAAGCGACTTGGCTGGACGATACCTTGCTCACTTCCCGGGCCAGTCGGCTGTCGATTTCGTAACCGATGATTAGGAAGCCGAGCAACGGGCCTTCAGTTCTGGAGCCGAAGTAAACCGGCTGTACGAAAGTCTGATAAAGGTGGTGTGCGCCGAACCACCAGTGACTGGAATCCTCCTCGTTCAAGGATTTCTGGAAATACTGCTGTGCCGCCTCGCGAGTGAAGCCCGCTGATTTTGTATGCAGAGCAACCACCTGGCTATTGCGGTTCACCAGAACCAGCAGATCGCTGCCCGTCAACTGCCAAACGTCCCGCGATGCATCTTGGATGGTGGCTGGATCGGGAGCGGTCATGATGGCGCGCGTAATCGGCAGGTCTGCCACCAGCTCGGCCGAGCGGGTCAACATAATTTCGCGATCGTGCTGAAAATTCTGGAACGTAGTTACGGAATTTCCCAGATCCTGGGCAATCCCCTCCCGAACGTGGCTTTGCATGCTGTGCTGCACCACCAGGAGGCTCAACGCGGTTAGGCCGGCGGTGATCAGCACCATGGAAAGCAGAAAGCGCGTGCGCAGCTTGGTTCGCGGCACCAATGCGGTTCCGGGCTGTCCTGGAAGACTGTGGGACACGGATTCGGATGATGGGTCCAAAGGATCTCAGCGAACGAACTTGTAGCCCATTCCATGCACGGTGCGGAAGTGTACCGGACTGGCGGGGTCGCGTTCCAATTTTTGACGAAGTTTGAGGATATGGTTGTCCACGGTGCGCGTGGAGGGATAATTCTGATATCCCCAGACCTCGTTCAACAGTTCGTCCCGGCCGATTACGCGGTCTGCGTTTTGCACGAGAAACTGGAGGGTCTTGAATTCCTGCGCGGTTAAAACCACAATTCTGCCATCACGCTGGACTTCCATTTTCTTGAAGTCCACCGTTATGCCGTCGAAGCTGACCAGACTGACACTGGCTGTCCTCGACGTATGCCGAAGAGCCGCGCGCACACGAGCCAGAAGTTCCCTGGGGCTGAAGGGCTTGGTTACATAGTCATCCGCACCCAGCTCCAGCAGCAGTACCTTGTCGGAAACGTCGCTGGTCGCGCTGAGAACTACGATCGGCAACGCAGGCGCCTGAGCCTTGACCTCCTTACACAGATCGCTGCCGGAAAGCTTGGGCAAGCGAAGGTCGAGAATGATGACAGCGGGCGGAGCCGTCTGGAAGCTTTCCAGCGCAGATTTCCCATTTGCCTGGACTTCAACCGTATATCCCTCGGTTTCAAACAGCCGCTTCAGGGCCTTCTGGACGGCGGGATCATCTTCGACTACGAGAATTCTGCCCATAGGCCGTGTGGAGTTCATCGGATCTGCCAATCTGGCCGTACTCATCGGTGTCGCAACTTGACTCATAACGCTGCCCTCGCTGGATTTTGGCCTGTCTTCCAACAGCTGACTCTGCACTTGGGTTGCCCCAATTCGGCTCTCAACCACTGAAGCTTACAACGTTTCTGCCCATTTTCCGCTCGCTAGCCGAGGTTTGACAAATTTTTTACATTTGCACCCCCGAGCAAAAAGGCTCTACGGCAAAGGGCTTGCAGCAAAGGGCCCTCCGTAGCCTTGCCCCGAGCATTTCAAAATGGGACCCCTAAACCGCTTCAGCGAGCGTGCCGTAGAATACAGGGAGCTTGCCCGTACCAGTTGAATTCGATCATTTGCGCGTGGTCCTGGTGGACGCGCGCAATCCTCTCAATATCGGCGCGGCCGCTCGAGCGATGAGCAACTTTGGATTTTCACGCCTGCGCGTGGTGAATCCATACGACGTGGCCTTTCAGGGCGCCCGTTCGGCCGTTGGGGCCGCACCCGTTTTGGCAAGCGCCGAAGAGTACAAAACTGTGGCCGAGGCAGTTGCGGACTGCTCGCTTGTGGTTGGAACCACAGCGATCGGCCATCGTGACTTACAGCATTCCATTCAGAGGTTGGAAGCGGGCGCTCCCGTGATTCGCGCGCATATCGCATCCGGCAATTGCGCCCTTCTTTTCGGGTCGGAAAAATTCGGCCTCTCGAATGAAGACATGAGCCACTGCCATTGGCTGATGCACATACCCACGCGCGACGAACACACGTCGATGAACCTGGGCCAGGCCGTGGCAGTCTGCTTGTACGAGTTGAGCCGCGATCCCAAGGCATTGGCGAAGCCAGGGAAGGGAATTGCCGCCTCTGCCGCCGAGGCCGAACGAATTACTGAGACGTTGCTCATCGCGCTGCGCGCCAGCGGTTACCCTAAGCTGAATTCCTCGCAGTCCTTCCAAAGCGCGGTCCGGCGACTGGTGCGAAGGCTCCGCTTGCAGCAAGGCGATGCGGAATTTCTTCTCGGCATGCTGCGGCAAATGGTTTGGAAGTTGAGCAAGAATGAAGAGTCGGAGGATTGATTCCGCGTCTAGCGAGTTATTTCTGAAGGAACTACCTGGGTGGATGTGCGTGCAAATTGAAAGTGAAGAAGCCACGCGCTCGTAGTCGCTTGTCCGTTCACTTGAGGAGGGTTGAATTTCCAACGGCGCGCCGACGCCAGCGCCAGATTCGCAAAATACTTGCTCGTCGCCGTGGAAGTGAACGTCGCCTCTGAGACGTTTCCCGACGCATCCACCGCAACTCGAACATTCACTTTCACCCGGCCCGTGATGGTGTTTTGTGCCTGTCGCGATACGTCCGGCATGACTCTCTGAAGCACGCTTCCGCGCCCGGCCGTTGGAGTGGGCGCTGCCGTTGCTGCAAGCGGGGCTGGCGATTGCGCGGCTGGTATTTCAGCGGGTGCAGCGTGGGATTCGTTGGTCTGATTGTCTGCAGGCGGAACACGGGGTTGGCGGACGATAAACCTGCTGCCAGCTAAGGCAGCTAGAATAAGCACCGCGATCGCAACCGGAGCGATCATCCATCGTTTTGTGCGCGCTTCGGGCACGCCCTCGTGGGGTGTCTTTTCGGCCGGAGGTTCTGGGCCTTTAAGCTTGCCGAGGATGTCGCCTACCGTGCAGCGTTTTCGCGGATCGACGGGCAGGCATTCACGCGCAATTTCACGGAAAGGATCGGGAATCGTGTCTGGTACGCCAACCTCTCCCCGATCACTGTTTCCTGACTTCGGTTCGCGCTGGGTCAGCACCGCAACCAACAGGACTCCCAAAGACCATACGTCCGCGGCCGGCGACGCTCCCGTGGTTGCCATTTCGGGCGCAGCGTACGCGCTGGTCTCGCTCGCGTCGCCGTGCTCACCGTTTCTGCGGAGACCGTCGGCGGAAATCTTTACCTGGTTCTCGACCGCCATGACGTTCGAAGGCTTAATGCGTGTGTGCGCAAACCCAGCTTGGTGCAAGAAGGCCATGGCTTCCGCGATGGGCGGAAGCATCTCACTAACTTCCTCGGCAGAAAGCGCCCGCAAAGGAAGAATCTGCGCTAAGTCCTCTTCGGCATATTCCGTAACCACGTACAGGAATCGGGTGCCGTCGATCTCGCAGCGTCCGCGTTCGAACAGCCGAATCAGATGGGGATGATAAAGCTTCGCAGCGTCGGCCCAGCGCGAGAGTTGAGCGTCTTCATCCAGATCTTCCGCGGGGATGAGCTTGATGGCTGCCTTTTGAGATTGCTCTGCGCCGCGCTCAGTGAGGAATACGGAACTATGCTCACAGCCTCCCAGCCACTGCCGCAGCGGGAACTTTCCATCAATGATCCGGCCTTCCCACTTTTCCCAGAGTTCCCGAGGAGCTCGCATTATCCCTGACTTTCCGAAGCGCTATTCTATTCCAGTGCGTGCTCTGGCGCTTGCCCATTCAGTTGTATGATTCTGAAAGAGCTATGCGGCGTCATTTGCCAGCTTTCGATGATCGTGTGCTGATCCAGATCGTGGATGCTGCGTTAGCCGACGCTACACGCCGTAGCGGCGAATGGCTGGTCTGCCGCCGCGGATGCACCCAGTGCTGCATCGGGGCGTTTCCCATCAATCAGCTTGATGCGCTGCGATTGCGGCAGGGATTGGCCGATTTGGAGGTCTCGGCGCCGGCCCGGGCTGAGCGTGTTCGCGCGCGGGCTCAGGATGCGGTCGCTCGGTTGTCGCGAGACTTCCCGGGAGATCCCGCGACCGGGCTGTTGGATGAAGGAGACGACGCGACGCGACGTTTTTCTGACTTTGCGAACGACGAGCCCTGCCCCGCACTCGATCCTGCAACCGGGAGCTGTGAACTCTACGAATCGCGTCCCATGACCTGTCGTGTTTTCGGTCCTCCGGTTCGCTCCGAGGATGGGCTGGGCGTCTGCGAACTCTGTTTTAATGGCGCAACGGACGAGGAAATTGCCGCCTGCGAGATGAAACCCGATCCGGATGACCTCGAATCAGCCTTGCTACAACAGCTCGAAAACACCACAGGAATTCATGGAAACACCATCATCGCTTTCTGCCTGGCATCTGAACCAATTAAGTGACGAGTCCTACGCGGGTGTTCAGTTTTTCTTTTTTTCCAGTTCTGCCCACCGCGCGTAAAGCGTGTCCACTTTCTCCTGGGCTTGTCCCATTTCTGCGTGAGCCGTAAGCAGACCCTGACTGTCGCTGACAATCTCCGGATCTTCGAGTTGCGAGCGTTTTTCCTGCAGTACCTGCTCGGCGTCGGCAACGCGCTGCTCAATTGTTTCGTATTCCCGTGCTTCAAGGTACGAAAGCTTCTTCTTTCCCGTCGATTGCCGAGCACTCTGCGCGCCGACCGTAGCGGACGAAGCGGGGCGGGCGTCGTTTCTCACCGTCTGCTGGCGCTCCTCCTGCCAAGACTCCCATTGCGAGTAATCGGCAAAAAGTCCGGCTCCGCCCAGTCCGTCCAGCCCGAGGACTACCGTCGACACGCGATCCAGCATATACCGGTCGTGCGTTACCAGGACGAGCGAACCGCGAAACTCCAGCAGGCTTTCTTCGAGTATGTCCAATGTCGGGATGTCCAGATCGTTCGTGGGCTCATCCAGCAGGAGAACATCAGACGGTTGCAGCATGAGCTGGGCAATCAAAACCCGCGCACGCTCCCCGCCGGAAAGCCGTCCCACAGGCTGATTGAGCTGCTCGCCCGCGAACAGAAATTTTGCCGCCCATGAGGCCACGTGAATCACGCGGTCCCGATAAATGACGGAATCACCTTCCGGAGCCAGGGCGCGGCGCAGAGTCACATCCGGATCGAGTTCGCGACTCTGGTCGAAATACACAATGCGCAGCCAATCGGCGCGGTGAATCTCTCCACTCGCCGGCGTAGACTCTCCGCGCAACAGGCGCAGAAGACTCGTCTTCCCGCTGCCGTTCGGCCCTACCAACCCTACTCTCATTCCGGCGGTGATCACGCAGTTGAGCCCGGTAAACAACGTGCGGTCCCCCATCTCGCACGAGACATCCGTCAGTTCAATCAACCGCTTGGTCTTTCGATCGGTCGCCGAAAAATCGATCTGTGCGGTGCCGGTGCGGCTTCTTGCGTTCAGGTCGGCAAGTTCACCCATCAACTCGCCTGCTTTATCGATGCGGGCTTTGGATTTCCTGGTCCGTGCTTTGGCTCCGCGGCGAAGCCACTCGATCTCCTTATGAACCAGATTTTCCAGCGCCTCCTGCCGCTTCGACTGCGCGTGCAGGAATTCCTCTTTTTTTTCCAGAAACCGGCTGTAACTTCCGGCTACCCGAAGCAATCCGTCGGGATAGGTCCGGTTCAGCTCCGCCATGCTGGTCGCGACATTCTCTAGAAAGTAGCGATCATGGGTGACCACCACGCAGGCAAAATCCGCCGCCTGCAGCAAGGCTTCCAACCACTCGATTCCCGCCAGGTCCAGATGATTCGTAGGTTCGTCGAGCAAAAGAATGTCCGGCGACTGAACCACTGCCTCAACGATGGCCAATCGCTTCTGCCAGCCGCCGGACAATGTGGATGGTTCGGCCTCAAGGTCTTCGAAGCCGGCACGGCCAAGGGTTTCCGCGAAGCGAGTGCCGCGCTCTGATTCCGGCAGAGCCGCGCGCTCCATCGCGCTCCGCGCCACCGACCGTACCGTGTCGCCGGATTTGAATGTCGAGTCCTGCTCCACATAGCTGAGCCGAATCCGTTTGCGGACCGCTATTTCCCCGTTGTCGGGACTGACATCTCCAGCAAGAATCCGCAGCAGCGTGGACTTGCCCGAGCCGTTCGGACCGATCAGCCCAATTCGATCGCCCTCTGAAACGGTGAACGAGACCTCTTGGAAGAGCGGATTCGCTCCGAAGGACTTCGAAATTCCTTGTGCATTGATGATTGGCGGCAAACCGGTCGGCTTCTCCTGAAGTATCTAGATTGAGACTATCAGGAAAGAAGTGCGGGCCGTTTGTGAGTCTGGCCTGCGGTTCTCAACCCCACTATCGAGAGGCCTTTTCGCAAAGGTTGGAACTCTCATTCCGCACCACAAATCGTGATCGCAACGATGAATAGTTTCGATTTCCGTGCAACGAACGTTGGATATAAAGTAAGCACGGGCCGGAATTTCGTTCACAACCGACAATGCTTCCAGGAGTAAGCTTACCTTTCATGGTGCAAGGGCTGATTGCAAGGTTAGGCATCCTCTTCCTGATTTCCTTGCCGCAACTTCTCCTGGCGCCGGCCTCGCCGGCGGCAGTCCCGCGCAACTCCCGCAAATTCAGGAATAACTGGGAGGCATCGGTGTATGATTTTGTACGCTGGACGTCAAAGCGGCGGGAATCGGGATTTGAGACAACATCATGACCAAGGTTGAAGCAGTCATCCAAAACTCCAAGCTGGAGGCGGTAAAGAGCGCGCTGCAGGAAATCGGCGTCGAAGGCATGACCGTGATCGAAGTGCGAGGCCATGGCCGGCAGAAGGGACACACGGAGGTCTACCGCGGCCGCGAGTACAGCGTGGACCTGATTCCCAAGACCAAGCTGGAACTGGTGCTGCCGGACGCTTTGGTGGAGAAGGCGGTGCAAGCCATAGTAGCGGCGGCTCGCACCGGCAAGATCGGCGACGGAAAGATTTTTCTCACGCGCGTGGAGGAAGCGATTCGCATCCGCAATGAGGAGCGGGGCGAGGGAGCGCTGTAAGGATTCTAGCGGCAACGTGTCGTCAACAGGCTCGCAACGGCATGTCGAGCTGCGTGTTCTCCGATTCGTCACTTGTGCGTTCATCGCCCCATCGTCATGATGGAATTGTCTTCACTGATCAATGAGCTGCGGAGTGCGCTCGCCGAGGACTCGGCGCGGATTGCACAGGACTTCGCGGAGACAGGGGACGGGCGGGCCGCGGTCGCCCAGCGGACGCGGCTCATCGAGGAGATTCTCAAGCGTCTATGGCGGGACTTGGTTCGCGCCGATCAACATGGTCCGCCTGGCTTCACACTGGTAGCGACAGGAGGTTTCGGGCGAAACTGGCTTTTTCCTTATTCCGATATCGATCTGCTATTTCTTTATGCCGATCACCGGAGAGAGGACGCTCACAAGGACGCGTTGCGGCAGTTCTCGCAGGAGCTGTGGGATCTGAAGCTCAAGTTAAGCCCCGCATCGCGCGTTCTTTCGGAATGCGACCGCTACGATCCCAACAATACTGAGTTTACTATTTCTCTACTCGATTGCCGTTACCTAGCTGGCGATCAGGAGTTGTTTGCGCGCCTTCACGACAAGGTGATCCCCAAGCTTGTCACGCGGGAATCAAAGCCACTGCTCCAAGGTCTGGCCGAAGTGACAAGGGAGCGGTACGGAAAGTTTGGCCAGACAGTATTTCACCTGGAACCGAATCTGAAGGAAACACCCGGCGGCCTCCGCGACTACAACGTGGCTTGTTGGCTCGCGCTGATTTCTTCCATGAGCAAACTGAGCGACTGGCCCGACGCCAGCTCCCTGCGAGCGCCGGTGCGCAAGCAATTGGACGCCGCTCTGGAGTTCCTGATGGCGGCACGGTGCTTTCTGCACTTCCGCAATGGGCGTGACGACAACGCATTGAGCTGGGAGGCACAGGACGAAGCGGCGGCGCGAAAAATTGGAACTTCGGATGCGGCGGAGATCACGGCCGCAGACTGGATGCGGATTTACTTCGGCCATGCCCGCGCGGTACAACGCACGGTGACCCAGTTGCTGGAAGAAATCCCGGAAGCGTGGTCTTCGATGCGCCGGCAATTTCAGGGCTGGCGGTCGCGGCCGTCGAGCCCCGAGTTTTCCGTGGTGGACGGGCTGATTTTTCTTCAGCAGTCTTCATCGCTGCGTGACCCTGAGATGCTCCTCCGCCTCTTTCACTTCATGGCGCACCACGGGTTGAAATTGAGTACAACCACGGAACACCGGATCGAACAGGAGCTTCCGTCGCTGGCGGTGACTCCGCCGCGCGGAGCGGAGCTGTGGTTGTATCTGCAGGAAACGCTTCTGGAGCCTCATGCGGCAGAGGCTCTTCGAGCCATGCATTCGTTGCGCCTGCTCACCTTGCTGTTGCCGGAACTCAAGCCGATCGACTCGCTGGTAGTGCGGGATTACTACCACCGCTTCACCGTGGACGAGCACTCGATCCTCGCGATCGAGAGCTTGCATCGGTTGAAGCAATCGCAATCGGAATGGGACAAACGGTACGCGGAGTTGTTGGGCGAGTTGGAGGATCCGGAGTTGCTCTACCTTACCCTGTTGTTGCACGACACGGGAAAGGGAGTGCCGGGCCGCAACCACGTGGAAGCCAGCCTGGAGATCGCCGAGCGCTGCATGGACCGTCTCGATGTGGATCCGGCCGAGCGGGCTGAAGTGCTGTTTTTGATCGGAAACCATCTGGAAATGTCGGCGCAATTGCGGCGGGACATTTTTAATCCGGAAACGGTGGCCGCTTTCGCCGAGAAAGTGGGTACGCCGGAGCGCCTGAAAATGTTGTGCCTGCTAACCTACGCGGACATCAAGGCGGTGAACCCGGAGGCGCTGACGCCGTGGAAGGCGGAGAACATTTGGCAGCTCTATATCGGGGCCGCAAACTACTTAAACCGAAGCGCGGACCAGCGTGTGCACGATGCGAGCGGCGAGAAACTGGCGCGCCTGCGCAGCCTGGCTCCGGTCATGGGCGCGAAGTTCAAGGAATTCGTAGAGGGATTTCCGCAGAGATATTTGCGCGTGCACTCCGCCGAGGAAGTGATGCGGCACATGGGAATGGCGGAGGAGTTTGGCAAAGACGCCGTGCAGGTGGACTTGAAGCGGGGCCGGCACTGGTATGAGCTTACGCTGGTGACCAAAGATCGGGCCTCCTTGTTTGCCACTTTGACCGGAGTGCTTGCGGCTTGGGGAATGAACATCGTGAAGGCCAACGCTTTTTCGAATCAGGCCGGAACCGTCGTCGATACGCTTTACTTTACCGACCGCTTTCGCACCCTGGAGTTGAACCTGTCGGAGTGGCAGCGGTTCAAGCAAAGCATCACCGCGGTGTTAGCGGGGGAAGCGGACCTCGACAAGATGCTGCGGGATCGTCAACGCGCGGAGAAGAACACCCGGGTAAAAGTCGCGGTGGAGACGCGGATCGATTTTGCCGATGAATGTTCCTCGACCACCACGCTGCTGCAGGTGATTGCGCAGGACCGGCCGCGCTTGCTGCATCGCATCAGTTCCTGCCTTTCGCGGCAGCGGTGCAACATCGAAATCGCCTTGATCGATACCGAGGGACAAATGGCGATCGACGCGTTTTATCTGACCTCAGGGGGAAAGAAGCTGACCGTGGAGCACCAGAAGAAGGTGGAAAAGGCGCTGCTTGATGAGTTAAAGAATCTGGAACTTTGACGTTATTGAGTATGAGTTTTCTGCTGGCACCGGCGACCATACCCAATCCAACAGCAGATCGATTAAAAGCCGCACGAACGCGCCCACGACCGACAACGCCAAACCGCCGTCGGGATTGGAAGCGAAGCGTTTAGTTCACGAATAACTAGTCTCCTGCGCTGGTCGCTGACGCTGGTTCGGTCTTGGGTTTAACGCGAGATCCCCACCAGGCCTCGAAACCTTGGCGTGAAAGTTTGAAGATGGTCTCGCGATTTTCGGAAATGACCTTCCACCAGGAGAACCGGCCGAGCATCGGGAAGTAGATTCCGCGGAAGCACAGGCGCGCGATCAAAATGTTGACGCGATAACCCAGCGGCTGATCATCCAGTGAGTCCACGGCCTGAGCGACGGCTTCCGCACTGTAGGCATGGGACCAGCCGTATTTCACTTCGGCGTGAGCTTCGTCGATGGTCATCTTCAGCGGCGTGTGCGCCATGGCAAAGGGAATGAACTCCTGCCAGTGCTTGGGCCGGGTTAGCCGGCCGGCGAGATCGAGACGCTTGTAGAGCGGAGTTCCCGGCAGCGGGGTGAGCAAGCCGAAGATGGGCAGGCCGGGTGGCCAGGTCCTCACCTGCTCGAGAGTGCGTTCGGCTGCGCCCACGGTGTCGTTATCCATGCCGAAGATGAAGGACGTAATCGCATAGACATTGCGCTGCGCCAGGCGCTGCAGCACGGCGGCATATTCCTCCGGCTTGTTGAAGCCCTTGTTGACGTCCTTCAAGTTGGTGGGATCAATCGATTCCATGCCGATGAAGACCCATTTTCCACCGGAGGCGGAGATCAGATCGACGAGTTCCTGGTCGCGCAAGAGGTTCGCGCTGATCTGCGCCACCCAATTCACCTGTGCTCCAGCGGTAATGATGTCGCGAAGCAGAGATTTGGTGCGCTTGAGATTGATGGCAAAATTATCGTCGATAAAAAAGACGGCAATTTGACCACGCTCTTTCCGAGCCCGCGCCTTCAGTAGCAGGAGTTCATTGACCACGCTTTCATTGGTGCGAAAACGGATGGAGTCGCCGAAAAATCCGGTTACGGTGCAGAACTCGCAGCCGTAGGGGCAGCCTCGTCCCGATTCGACGGGAACGATGCGGAATGTTCCCCAGCCTTCGCCGATCTTCTGCAGCCAGCGCTTCGCCGCTTTTGGCACGAGATTGAATTGCTGGAGATCGATAGTGTCCCAGGGAATCACGGGATATGGCTTGAGGGAGGGCTTGAGTTCCTTGCCTGCGGCATCCACCGGCGCGTAGACATCTTTCAGTTGGCCGCATGCGGCATCTTCCACAATGCGCGGCCAGGTGTCATCGGCCTCGCCCAGGGCCACGGCATCCGCGTGGCGATGGCCGCCGTCGCGGCCTAAGGCTTCGTCCGCCATTTCCGTCACGTGAGGACCGCCCATAACTACCGGCACACCTACGGCCCGCACGGCATCCGCCATGCGATAAGCCTTGGCGATCATCCTGGTCATGGCGCCGATTCCAACCAGATCGATCTTCTGTTCGAGAACGTAGCGGGCAATACCAGCTTCATCCATGGGCTGGGCGTTGCCATCAATCAGCACAACTTCGTGGCCGGCCGGGGTTAGAGACTGTAGCAGGAACATCCAGAGATGCGGCATGAAATTCCGCGTAACCCCGTTGTCAGGGTTGTACAGTAGGATTTTCAATATTGCCCTGATTTCTGTGCGCCCAGTAGAGGCTGTGTGGGAGCGGAGATTCGTAGCAGTCAGGAAGCATCTTACAGCTACTTGCGCGTGCTGGATAGTGTAATTCCGTTAACCGGACGGACATGCCGTCCCAAACTGGTTATTGGGCTAGTACTTTTGACTGTTCGGGGAACTGGTGGGCTAGCTTAGAATGGGGTAACGGGAACAACAGAGATTGCATCTAACTCGCAAGATACGGGGGCAATCCCGTTCCCTGTTTGTACGTTCGCTATCTAGAAACCTTTATCATGAGGATCGAGATTGTTATGAAAACCGTTAAGACTTGTCTAACCTCCGCTATGCTGGTTGTGTTCTTCGCTGGCATCGCGAATGCCATGCCGCTCAATTCATCGGCGCGCGCGGTGGTTCCCGCAGATCTGCAGCAATTGATTTCAGTGGATTACCGGGCGTTGAGGGACTCGCCGACTGCGCTTGCATTGAAGGCGCAAATCATGGATTCGCAGGACAGCATAAAGCAGGCCGAGAGCGCGCTCAAGGGTGTCGGCATCAACCCGGATAAAGATATCGACTCGCTTGCGCTCCCCTCGTTTCGTACTGCCAAGCAGGGGATCCGGCTGATCTTTATTGCCGGCGGCCCCTTCAACATGAAGGCTGTGCTCAAGAAGTTGGCCGTGCAGAAGATCAAGCCCACCAAGTATCACACCTCGAATCTCTATCCCATGGATGGCGGTTTCGTGATGACTTTTCTCGACGACAGCACGCTGCTGTTCGGGGAGTCCTCGGCGGTAAAGCTCGGTCTGGACACGCGCGACGGAGAGATTTTGAACATAGATACGAATTCCACCATGGCCGACATGCTGTCAAACGTGGACGCTTCGCCCTTCTGGAGCATTCTGGATCAGCAGGGTTCGCAGAATATGATGCGCTCGGCGCTGGGCGATGCCGCCAAGATCGCCGACTATGAGACGATCAAGAAGCGGGTGTTAGGTTCGTACTACACCATGGATTTTTCCGGCGGCGTAAACTTCGATCTGACGGTTGTAACCTCGGACTCGATCACTGCCGGGACGCTATCCATGATGATGAAGGCCGTGATCATGTACAAGAAAAGCAGCGCCTCGCCGGTTGAAAAGGCGGCCATGGACAAGGCCACCGCCGATTCGGACGGTACAAAATTTATGGTGCACTTCAAGGACAGCGACGCGCAGTTTCAGTCGCTGATGCATTCGCCGTTGTTTGCGGCACTTTCGCACTAAAGGACAAACCGAAAAATCCACCACGGAGGCACTGAGACACGGAGAAAAACGAGTCTCAGTGCCTTTCTCTTTTATGACGAATTCTTCCCGGTTTGAGAAGTTTGTCATCCCGAAGCGCGGTTTTATCGCGCGAGGAATCTGCTTTGGTGCTGCCAATAGAGATTCCTCACCGGCAGAGAACGCCAGGTCGAAATGACAAATTGCACTGCTGTTCAAACTGAACCACTTCGCCGCGCGGCGAGATTTATTTCGGTTTGCTAGCGGCGCGCTTCTCGCGCACCCAGCCTTCCTTCACAATTTGCCGAGCACGGCCGACTGCCAGAGCCTCTTCAGGGACGTCGCTGGTGATGCACGATGCTGCGCCGACGTATGCGCCTCTGCCTACGCGCACAGGCGCGACCAGGGTGCTGTCGCTGCCGATGAAGGCTCCATCTTCGATCACGGTTGTGTGTTTGGCTACACCGTCATAGTTACAGGTGATGGTTCCCGCCCCGATGTTGACGCCCGCTCCGATCTCGGCGTCGCCCAGGTAAGTCAGATGGTTGGCCTTGGACCCCTTGCCCAGCCTGATCTTCTTGGTCTCGACAAAATTCCCGACGTGCGCGCCTTCGCCAATATCACTGCCGGGGCGCAAATGAGAATAGGGGCCTATCACCGCACTGGCGCCGACCCGCGCTTCTTCCAAAATAGAGCCAGGACGAATGAGGACGCCTTCGCCGATCTCGGAATCGCGGATCACGGAGTAGGAGCGAATGCGGCAGGCGGCGCCGATTCGCGACTTGCCCATGATCTGGACGAATGGTTCGATTACCGAGTCGGGGGCGATTTCGACGTCGTTATCGATCACGCAGGTGGCGGGATAGAAAATGGTGACGCCCTCGTCCATCAGTTGTTGGCATTTGCGCATTCGGATTTGAAAGTCGATGAACGATAATTCGGCGCGGGTGTTGGCGCCGAGAACTTCAGCGGAGTTTTCCGTTTTCCAGGCAACGACGCGTAGCCTCGCCTTGCGCAGGACCTCGGCCATGTCGGTCAAGTAGAACTCGCCGTGAGGGTTGGCGGTAGAGATCTTGTTGATGTTGGAAAATAATTGCGGCACGGCGAAGACGTAGAATCCGGCGTTGATCTCGTGAATCTTTTTCTGGGCTGGGCTGGCGGATTTTTCCTCGACGATACCCTGTACTTCGGCGCTGCGAGCAGATCTGCGAATGACGCGGCCGTAGCCGGTGGGGTGGTCGAGGTCGGCGCTGAGCAAGGTCATGGCCGCTTGCTGGTCAAGGTGGAAGTTGAGCAGGCGGGCGATGGTCTGAGGCGTGATCTGCGGGGCATCCCCGGAGAGAACGATGACGTGGTCGTAGGTAGAAAGTGCCGATTGCGCGACCATCAAAGCGTGGCCGGTGCCGCGCTGCTCAGCTTGCAGGATGAAGTTGACGCCGGTGTCGGCGACGGCGGCTCGGACGCGGCCGGCTTCGTGGCCGATGATGGCGAAGACGTCCGACGGTGGGACTACGCGCGTGGCTGCGGCGATTACATGGGCCAGCAGAGGCTTGCCGCCAACTTCATGCAGGACTTTGGGAAGCTGCGACTTAAGCCGGGTGCCTTTGCCGGCGGCCATGATGGCGATGGCAACGCGGGGAGAACCGGCGGACGTCTTCGAACCTAGAAGTGAGTTCCCGGATTTCTTCATTTGCCCCACTATACCTTGAAGGCGGAACAGTACAGAAGGGGTACCCAGGCAAGTCGTTTGGCAATTTCCTACCTTACTGCATAAGATCGTGCCTCGACGGTTGCGCTGCTGGGGATAGACCGTCAAATCCGAAGGCGGAAGAGATGCCGAAGTATGTCATTGAGCGGGAGATGCCAGGCGTGGGAAGTTTGCCGCCAGATCAGTTTCTGGCAATTTCGCAGAAGTCGTGCAGCGTCCTGAAGAACCTGGGACCGCAGATTCAGTGGCTCGAGAGTTATGTTACCCAGGACAAAATCTATTGTGATACATCGCTCGCAATGAAGCGATGGTGCGGGAACTGCAGGGCAGCTTTCCGGCGAACCGCGTTTCGGAGGTGAAGAGGATTATCGATCCGACTTCGGCGGAAGCATGACGCGATTGTGGGTTAGAGACCCAATCCTCCGTCTACAGCAAGAATCTGGCCGGTAATGAACTGGGGCGCGGTGGCGAAGAACAGAACCGCTGCGGCGATTTCGTCGGCTCGGCCGTTGCGCCGCATGGGAGTCTGCTTGGCCATACGCTTCATGAAGGCAGCAGCCGACTTCTCCCCGAGATCGATCATGCCGGGTGCGACCGCGTTCACCGCAATTTCGGGAGCCAAAGCCTTTGCCATGACCTTGGTCAGCATGTGCAATGCGGCTTTGGAGGAGCAGTAATGCGCGTGCGTGGCCCAGGGACGCAAGCCGCCTAAGGATCCCATATGAATGATCTTCGCTTCAATTCCTTCTGAGCGCTTCGATCCCGGCCGTTTTCGGCGCATCCACTTCAAAGCCTCGCGCGACACCAGAAACGGCCCACGGGTGTTCGACGCGAACATCGCATCCCACTGGCGCAGGGTGAGGCGCTCGAAATCAGCAGTGGCGTAGTTAGCGGCGTTGTTAACCAGGATGTCAATGCGGCCCAGTTCGCGTCCGGCCTCTTTCATCATAGACTTGACACTGGCTTCGTCGGTGACGTCGCAGTGCAGGGCGAAAGCGCGCACGCCAAAGCTGGAGAGGTCGACGACCGTGTTCTTGGCTTCACGGGAGGAGTTGCGAAAAGTGATGGCGACATCTGCTCCGGCCTGGGCCAGAGCCAGAGCGGAGGCGCGCCCCAGGCGCTGGGCCCCGCCCGTGATGAGGCAGGCCTTGCCGCGCAGAGGTTTGTGCTCGGGAGCTACCATTTTCGGATTCTACTCCTGAACTGGGAAGGGAAAATCGTGCAGCGATGTCCGCGTGTTTTTTCTTGCCAGGAGGTGCTGCAGTAAGGGTAGAATCGCCTCGTGCCGGAGTCCCGCCAGGTCGTGGTTTACTCGCGCAAAGGGTGTCACCTCTGCGAGGTGGTGAAAGAGAGCCTGACGAAGCTTTCCCGCCGCGGCGGATTCACTTGGCAGGAAGTGGATGTGGATAGCGACAGCGAACTGCGCCGGCAGTTCAATGACGATGTCCCGGTCGTGTTCATCGACGGCCGCAAAGCCTTCAAATACCGCATGGACGAGCGCGAATTTCTGCGCAAGCTGGTCGGCTAGGACTGGTTATCTGATCTAGAAGCTGAGCCGTCTATTCCATGACACACACGTGTTTCTGTTGACACGGTCATGCCGGCCACATAGCCCTAACTTGTCCGCCCTCAACGAGTCCGCGGCGGCAACCTCCTTGCAATCGAATCTGTGCGACCTATCGCAAGGAGGGACGTTCTTGCTGCGACAAATTCTAGCATTGGTCTTCATCTTTGTGTGCACCACCGTTGCCTGGGTGATTCTCGGGGCTACGATTTTCGCCCGTACCTACGGCAGCAACGAGCAACTGCAGGGCCACGTGGCTTCCACTTGGGGCACGGCGCAACAACAGTCCCCGCCAACGGCAACCTATACCTTCACTGACGTAGTGAACTCGACCACAGTAGAGAACGGCAAGGTCGTGGTTCACAGCGAGAACGTACAACGCCAGGTTCCGCTGCCCATGCAGGCAAGCCGGATTCATGTGAATTTTCATCTCACTCCACGGCAGAAGGGACTGCTGTGGTACAGCACCTACGCGGTCGACTTCGCCGCAGACTATACGTTCCAAAACAACACAACGCGACCGCAGGCCGTGGATTTCCGCTTGAAGTTTCCAGCCCAGAAAGCAATCTACGACGGCCTGCAGATGAAGGTGAACGAGCAACCGGTTGCACTCGCGACCGACGATCAAGGCACGGTAGGGCAGGCAACCGTGGGTCCGGGAGACACCGCCAGCCTCCATGTTGCCTATCGTTCGCAAGGATTGGATTGCTGGCGCTACCAGCTAGGCGACGGCATCGCCCAGGCCCGCGATTTCATGCTCACCATGCAAACTAACTTCCGTGACATCGACTTCGCCGACGACACGCTCTCGCCCACCTCGAAACAGCTAGTCCCGGGCGGCTGGCAATTGACGTGGCAGTACTCGAACCTGGTGTCAGGATTCCAGATTGGCATGACCATGCCACAGAAACCGCAACCGGGGCCGCTGGCGGGCGAGATCAGCTACGCCGCGCCGGTGTCGTTGTTCTTCTTCTTTTTTCTGATGTTCATCATCACCACACTGCGCAACATCGATCTGCATCCCATGAATTACTTTTTCCTGGCAACAGCCTTTTTCGCCTTCCATCTGCTGCTGGCTTATTCGGTGGATCACATTTCGATCCATGCCGCCATGGTTCTATCTTCCGCCGTTTCGGTGGGCTTGGTCGTGAGCTATCTGCGATTGGTGGTAGGACTACGGTTCGCCGCCTTGGAGGCGGGCACGGCACAGTTGATTTACCTGGTGCTGTTTTCTTATGCGTTCTTCTGGAAAGGATTTACCGGGCTGGCGATCACGATCGTCGCTATCATCACGTTGTTCGTGGTAATGCAGGTGACCGGGAGGATTCGCTGGTCGGAGCGATTTGCGGCGCGTGGTGGAGCCCCTGTGCCCAGCGCAGCGTGATGCCTGCGAGGGGGCGGTCGCATCTGGCCGCCCCCGGGTGGCACCGTAGGCAGGGCACTTTCCGCTACAATCATTCTCGGCCATGCTGCGCACCCAGCTCTATGCTGATCCCAAAGATATTTTTGTACACGACGCAGTTCTTGACTCCTGCCGCAAGCACGCTAGGAAGACGGCTCTGGTGGACACTTCCTGCGGGCGTCGGCTCACCTATGCGGAATACGGCGAGACCGTAGAGGCGCTGGCCCGTGGGCTGGTTGCGGCTGGGGTTAAGCCGGGCGAAGTAGTGGCGATCTTCCTCTGCAATTCCTGGGAGTTCTGCGCCGCTTATCATGCGGTCACGCTGGCCGGGGCAATTCCCACGCTGCTGAATCCGACGTACCGCGAGCGGGAAGTGCGCTACCAGTTGGGCAATTCGGGCGCGGTCGTGCTGATCACCGACGGGCCGAATATTTCAGGCATCAATCTTGCCGAGCTGCCGAATCTGCGGCGGGTGTTTTGCACGCGGGAGCAGGGAAGCGGAAGCGAGCCATTTTCCCATCTGCTGAAACGGGTGAGCGCAACTCTGCCCGAGCGCGATCAGCCATCGGACGAAATCTTGGCCGCGCTTCCGTATTCGAGCGGCACGACCGGCCTGCCCAAGGGCGTGATGCTGTCGCACCGCAACCTGGTGGCAAACGTTTATCAGTTGCTCGGCCCGGGCGCGGCGATGTTGCAGCCGGTGGACAACCTGCTTTGCTTCCTGCCTCTGTATCACATCTACGGACTGAATGTGGCGCTAAATCCCATGCTGATGATGGGAGCGACCCTGGTCTTGATGCCGCGCTTCAACACGGGGCACTTAACCTCGCTGCTGACGGAGGAATCGATTACCACCATGCTCATGGTGCCCCCGGCGATGAACGCGCTGTGTCTGGCGGCGGAGGCGGGAGAGTTTCCGAAGAATCACAAAGTGCGCTGGGTGAAGTCGGGGGCGGCGCCGCTGGCGCCGGAGCTGCCGCGAAGATTCACGGCGCTTACCGGCATCCTGGTGTGTCAGGGATATGGCATGACGGAAGCTTCGCCCGTGACGCACGTGGGTTATCTGGAGCCGGAACTGTACCGGCCGGATTCCATCGGGCACCCGTTAGCGCAGACGGAGTGCCGAGTGATTGGGCAGCAGAATCTGAACGCCTCGGCGGACAATACCGCCGAGGTTACTAGCGGCGAGCCTGGCGAGTTGGTAATGCGTGGGCCACAGTTTATGCAGGGCTACTGGAAAGAGCCGGACGCTACTACCGCCGTGCTGCGCGACGGATGGTATTGGTCTGGCGACATTGTCACGCGCGACGTCGAGGGATTTTACCGTGTCGTGGACCGGCGCAAAGAAATGATCAAGTACAAAGGTTTCCCGGTTGCGCCGGCGGAGGTGGAAGCTGTTCTCCTGGAGCACGCTGCCGTGCGGGAGTGCGGAGTCGTGGGCCGGCCCGACGCGGCAGCAGGCGAGATTCCGGTGGCATTCGTCGCCTTGCGCGATGGATTTGCGTCCAGTAAGAAGATGGAGGACGAGTTGTGCGCCTTCGTTGCCGACCGGTTGACCCATTACAAGCAGCCGCGTGAAGTGCATTTTGTTGAGGTCGTCCCCAAGACCGCCTCGGGAAAGATTCTGAGGCGCGAGCTGCGGCAGTTGATTCGGTGATGCTATGACAAGTTTACAGAATCGAAGTCAAGAGAATTCCGGGTAGGTGGTTCATGCGATATGTTATGTTATACAGGCTTTGTAGTGCGCATTGCGCTTCGAGGCGATGAAAGGAGGCTTCTGTGAGTGATAAGGTCAATCTGCTTAGGCTATTTAACAGCGCACCGAAAGACGAGAGGAATAGGTTTATCGATGACCCAAGGACGGATGCGTTCTTCGAGGGTCTGGCCAAGTCCACGCCTCTCAGTCCGCCGCAACTCCTCGAGTTTGCTGAGAAATTGCACAAGGATCCGGTAATGTCCCCACTGGCTCAGCGAGTTGTCTTGCAGGCGATCGGCGACATCGGTCACGATCGACGCGCACTGGAAATACTGTCAAGAGTAGCGGACGAACGTACAGCGTGGGGCCTGTCTGTTCGAGATCTGCTCGCTAAGATAACAAAGGCCTATCAAGGGCCGTCACCGATGTGGGAGTCGACAGGCGGCCCGTTCGGCGGCGTATCTGGCCCCCCACGACAGTGATCTCGTTTGCCACGACAGCGCCTGGAAGTGGATGCACCTTCCAGCCACCGTCGGGCCCTCCAGTCACCCTTGCTCCAAAACAAACACAGGTGTTCAAAGAGGATTTCGCGGTTGATGCAGGAGTAGAACGCTCGGGATTTACCGCGATTGTCGTCATGTGTCAGGTTGAGCACCCCCTTATCTTCACCATCACTCATTTCGCATAAGCTCGACAATAGGAGCCCGATTGAATCGAGTAACTCAGGTCGATGACGCTGGCAATCTGGGCTAACAGTCGTCCTGCCCTTCAAAGACCTTGAACTCTTGGCAGTGAACCGGGGGTTGGGGTGGCGCGACTCAGAGCAAGCCGGCCTGCAACTGATTGGCGCCCGCCTTCGGCAGGGACTCCGAGTAGGCGGGCGATTTTGTTTCTTGAAGAAACGGCCGCGTGAAGTGCACTTTGTAGAGGTCGCGCCGCGAGCTGCGGCAGTTGATTCGCTGAGTGCGCAGATCGGCGGCTAAGGCGCACCTTATCGATAAATTCAAGAAATCAATTCAGGCTATCAATTTCTCCCGGGCTATATGCGCTCGCATTGCTCCGGGCATAGACTTGCGGTAGTATCTCTGCCTCATGGTCCGAATCCTGCTTCTGTTCTTGCGCCGGTTGTGGCTGCCACTGGTGGTGTTTGCCGGATTCAGCCTGATCTGTGTGCTGGTGTACCACCGGCTGGAGGGGTTGGCCTGGCCGGATGCCCTGTTTTGGATGATCCAACCGCACGCCATCGATGCCAAGCGGGTGCACAACGCGACCAAGCTCTTCTCGATCTTTGTGTATGGGGGCGTGTTTGCCTTTCAAATCTGGGTGGCGGAACGCGTGGCAGTGACGATTTTCAACCGGCAAGGTATGGAGGCCTGGAGAACCATGGTGAACGATGTCAGCACCGACAAACTGAAAGATCACTTCATCATCTGCGGTTATGGGCAAGTTGGCCGGACGGTGGTGGATCAACTGAACCGCCTTCAGATCCCTTTTGTGCTGATCGAGACCAATGAAGGATTGTGCCGTGAACTATTGAAGGAGAAAGTACTGATCATTCAAGGCGATGCCAAACGGCACGATGTGCTGCAGTCCGCGGGGATCGAGCGCGCACGCGGCGTCTGTATCGTGATCGACAACGACGCCGATAATCTGTACATCACGGTGACGGCGAAGGCTCTGAATCCCAAAGTGCGCATCATCACGCGGGCCGGACAATCCCGCTACGCCCAGGCCATGCGCAATTCGGGGGCCGATGAAGTGATCATTCCGGAGTACGAAGGCGGCTTGATGACGGGGCGGATGATCGCCAAGTTTTATCCTGCTGCCCACTCGAATCTGCAGTAAGCCGCCGAACATTTTCCCGACGCTTTCGGGGGAACTTTTTCCGCAGGCGTTCGTAACTAGGTAGCAGCAGGCGCTAAGCATCGAGGATGAAACGGCGCCGGCGTCAGGAGGCGTTATGGACGGCAACTTTGTGGGACTGGCGGCAGTCGTGATGATTTTTGGCATTCCGATGGCAGCCATGTACACGTTTTTCCGGGTGCGTAAGCTGCGCAGCGAGGAGCGGCTGGCGGCGATTGCGCGAGGCGTGGACGTGCCGATGCAACCCGAACTCTCAGAAGCCGCTCGGTCGCGGCGGTCAGGAATTTTGCTGGTCGCCGGGGCGCTCGGCTATATCGCAACTTTTGTCCTGATCGGGCGGGTCGAACCCGAAGCGATGATTGCGGCCACGTTCGGCGTGATTCCGTTGGCCGTAGGAATCGGTTTCTTCGTCGATCACGCGCTGATCCGGCGGGACGCGAAAGCGCACTGATCCTGTCGGAAGATCCCCACCCTTCGCTTTCTCTTTGTGAGGGTGGGATTCCTCCTACCTACGCGATCAGACCTAAGGTGCTGGCCGTATAGCGATTTTCCCCCCGCGGTGTCGAAATTCCATTTCTTCAGGCGCGTCAGGTTATCGGAGCTTTGTGCAAGTTCCGCAGCCCAAACCAGATATGCCCTGTTACGGCTATGGCCCCGACCTTGCATCTATGTCCCGTGGCCCTAACGAGGCCACACTCTTGATGCAGGAGGTTCATTCAACTCGATGAAAATAAAATGTACAAATCACTTAATCCATTGTTGTCTTATTCTGCCGACGTTTGCCGCCGTTCTCCTGGCTGCGCCCGTGAGCGCGCAGTCGCAGACCATGACGCCGCCAGCGGAGACGCCGCCAGCGCAAACCACGACACCGCCGGACCGGGACGACGACGCGACTCGGCGGCAACTGGCGAATTTCGACAGCTTCCTGGACAGTCATCCCGAGATTGCCGAACAACTGCGCAAGGATCCCTCTCTGGTGAACAACCATGAGTATGTAGAAAACCATCCCGCGCTGCAGCAGTATCTGGAGCAGCATCCGGAAATCCGGGCAGAGATCAGCCGGAATCCGAATGAGTTCATGCGCGAGGAAGATCGCTTTGATCGCCGCGAAGATCGGGACCAGGGCATCAAGCGTCGGGAACTGGCAGAGACGGATCAGTTCCTCAATCAGCATCCGGAGATCGCGGAACAGTTGCGAAAGGATCCAAGGTTGATCGACGACAAGCAGTTTGTGGACAACCATCCTGCTCTGCAGCAATTCCTGGCCGATCATCCGGGAGTTCGGGATCAATTCAGGGAACATCCGGTTGCATTTATGCAAGATGCGGAGCGTTTCGACCGGCGCGAAGACAGGGATCGTGGTCTGGATATAACGCGAACTGAACTGGCGAACATGGATCGATTCATGGACAGCCATCCGGAGATAGCGGAACAGTTGCGTAAGGATCCATCGCTGGTGGACAACAAGCGCTTTGTGGATAGCCATCCTGCGCTCCAGCAGTTCCTGGCTGACCATCCGGGAGTGCGCGAAGAATTCAAGGAACATCCGGAAGCATTCATGCGCGATGAGGAGCGGTTCGACCGGCATGAAGACCGGGGCCGCGATAACGAGGTAACGCGCGGCGAACTGGCCAGCTTCAACGAATTCCTGGGAAGCCACGACAGGATCGCGGACGAACTTTCCAAGGACCCTGCGCTCGCCAACAACCGGGAATATCTGGAGAACCATCCGGAGTTGAAGGACTATCTGCAGGCGCATCCTCAGGTTCACGAAGAACTGAGCCAGAACCCGCAAGTATTCGTAAAGTCAGCGCAGCAGTTCGGAGCGTACGGTACGCCCAAAATGGCTGAAGAAGCCAGGCCGATCAAGTAGGACACTGGCCGGCGATGAGAGGGGGCTGCCTTGCGGCCCCTTCATCATTGATTTTCCGCATGCGCGGCAGGCGTAAAGCCGCAGAAAGTTTCGAGGGGAGACTTTTATGATTAACAAGATGCCTTTGATTACAATGCTCGCGCTCCTGTTCGCATTTCCAGCGCTGGCGCACGACAAGAAAAAGCACGCGGACCGCGCCATGATCGAGAAGATGGAAGCGGTGCCTTGCGGCGCGAAAGAACACGGCATGACCGGCCTGGGCAGCGTGTGGGCCTCGGTAGGAGTTACGTCGGTGAATTCTGACGAGAAGCTTTGTCCCCAGTATCTGCTGCGGAGCGACGATATGGAATACCACATTCGCCCGCTCGATCATAAGCACCCCGTGATTCTTCCCATCGGCAAGGAAGCAGAATTCAAAGTTGCCAAGGACAAGTTCGACATTAGCATTCCGGATGGTGATCGCAAGGTGCGCCACTATCAGGTAGTCGCGATGAAGCCGATCGACCACTCGCAAACGGCAGCGCCAGAAAACTCAAAATACTACGATGTCCCGAACCCGGACTACGGCGATAAGCCTTTGGCCGATAAGAATTACCAGGACAAGAATATGGCCATGCCAGCGGTTCCGCCCAATGAGCATCCACAGTAGTTGAGATCGTTCAGCCCGCCGGTCTTCGTCCTTCGGAGCTGGCGGGTTGTACTTTTCCAGCCACATCCAGCGGGGTTATTCTCTCACTAGCAGCTTATACTGCGCATCCGACAAGGGCACAACGCTCAGCCGTCCCTGCCGCACCAGCGGAGAATCGGCGAACAATTTATTTGCTTTTACTTCAGCCAGCGTCACCGGCTTGGCCAGTGGCTTGCCGACCTTGATCTTCACCTGAGGATTCTTTGCGTCCGATGGGTCGACCGACACTACGGTTGCGGTTCCCACTGCGCTCTTCTCGTCTCCGGTGTGATAGATGAGCAGCTTTTCATCGGGCTTCATTCCGCGCAGATTCTTAACAGCTGCCGGATTGGTGACTCCATCCCAGATGGTGGTGTTATCGCGCTGGAGATCGGAGAAAGAATATACGGTTGGCTCGGTTTTCAAGAGGTAGGGCATCGGCAAGATTCTACCCGGCAGGGAGAGTCGACATCCAGTAATAAATAACGATCATGCCTCGGCAAGCGAGGCTTGCGTCTATTGCGGTTTGGCGTTTGGATCGGGAGGTGCGTCCTTCTTGTCGTCCTTTTTCTCTTCGGGGTGGTCCTGGTAAATCGAATACTGGCTCGACGGACGCTTCAGTTTGATGGTGAAGTCCATCTTGGCCCGGTCGACGGTGTAGTCATCGCCGAAGGTCTGGAAGCCGTTGGCAATCACCTGCACCCGCAGTTTGCCGTATGGTATGCCGTCGAAGCTGGTCTTGCCATCGGAGTCAGTTTTTATTTCAATTCCGCCCTTGCCCTGCTTACCGTTCGTGCTCACCGCGTGCATGACCACGATGGCGCTGCGAACCGGTTTGCCATTGTCGTCTTTCAGGATGAGAAAATTCAGCACTGCGGTCGGTCCCTCGTCGTCACCCCGCTGCGCCGTCGCTACGGCGGCCAGCGCCAGAATCGAGAGCAAGCAGACCAGCGTCCGAGTTTTCAACTTCGTCTTCATTCTCAACCTCAGCAATATCTTACCGGCTTTCACGCCCAGACATTCTAGCGAGTGCGAAGAGTGCGGGGAAGTGCGCTCGATTCAGGACTGTGCGCCTAAGTCAGGACTTTCGAGCCGAACGGTTTTTGCGCTCTCCGCCGCTGGCCTGAGTTGTGAGTTGCATAATGTCACTGGCCACACGGGCCGTGTTGTGGCGGGCGACGCCGGCCTCTTCCAGATAGTCCCCGAGAACCGGGATCACGCCCAGAGCTTCTATGGCATCGAGGTCGGCCACAATCTGGCAGGCGCCTTCCATCGCGTACTTTGCTTTCATTTCCACAGAAACAGGCGTGCGGTTGATCAGAGCATAGGCGAAGAGCTGACGGCGGGCATGGTGATTCAAAGCCCGGATGTGATCGGCGGCGGTGAGGCCGAGGCTCTCATTGGCCTGGGTCATCAGGTTGCAGATATAAACCTTGGTCGCGGACGAGTTGACAATGGCATCGGCAATGCCATGCACGAGCAGGTTCGGAATGAGGCTGGTGAACAGGGAACCCGGACCGATGCTGATGATATCGGCACGGGCAATGGCGTCGAGCGTCTGCGGTAAAGGTTCGACATCGCTGGGAACGAGGAAGAGTTCCTGGATGCGAACTTTGCTGGCTGTGATCTTGGTTTCACCGCGTACGCGGGTGCCATCTTCCATCAGCGCTTCTAGCTCAATATTGGAAGTGGTCGCGGGATGAATGTGGCCGCGGGTGAGCAGGATCTCGGAAGACAGGCGCACGGCTTCGGAAAAGTCATGCGTAATGGCGGTGAGTGCTGCCAGAAAAAGATTACCGAAGCTGTGGCCCTCGAGTCCGGAGCCTTTCTCGAAACGGTGGCGGAAGAGCTGGGAGAGCAGCGCCTCATCCTCGCTCAGGGCGACAATGCAGTTGCGGATATCGCCGGGAGGGAGCATGTTGAGCTCCTTGCGCAAGCGTCCGCTGGAGCCGCCGTCATCGCTCACCGTGACCACCGCGCATAGGTCGCAGATGATAGGTGTACCGGGTGGCGCCACGGCCAGCTCAGCTGGGGTCAGCGCGAAACGCTTGAGTCCCTTGAGCAGAGTCGACAGGCCAGTGCCGCCTCCGATAGCGACAACGCGCAGGCCACGCTCGCGCGTGGCCTTCTCGGCGGACAAAAGCTCTGCGATCCTGGTTTCCATCGAGTGAATCCTCGATTGCCGGCCTAGTACGACTCGTCGTCCCGGAAGGAACTCTCTGGCGCTGCCAGGTCGGCAGCGGGGTCCGGGTATAGCAGCTCGGTAAAGCGTGGGTCTTCGGCCAGATTGTGGAAGTCCGAGTCATTGCGCGCCTGGTAGCGCAGGGCGGGATTCAGGCGCAGAGCCTCATCCAGATGCCGAAGCGCGTCTTCCACGTGATTAGTCAGACAATCGAGCGCGGCCAAACCGTAGACCACGAAATCGGTCTTCGGCGCCTGCTTGAGCAGTTTTTCGATGTGCTCACGGGCGGTGATGTAGTCTCCCACATTCATCAGCGAGACCGCATAGTCGAAATGTTCTTCGATGGTCTTGAACTGCGTCGTGGTGGGGCGCTCGAGGCGTTGGTTGCAGATGCTAAGGTGGACCGTGGCCCGATCGGTTAACTCCCGGCTGGGGCCAGCCAGTACCTTCTGAAATAGTGGTTTCGCCTTGTCGAACTTGTGCTCCTGCAAGGCACGCAGCCCGGCCTCGTAATTCTGCAGGGCCTGGGCGGCGCGGGGATCGTCCGCAATAGGGGACTTCTTCGGATTAACCTTTTGAGCCATGTGGAGAATTTTTCCTGTGCTCGTCGTAATGAACACTCCTTAGCATGAACCTCGAAGAACTGATGATCAAGTATCACTCAAAGGGCGGGTAGAGGGCAATTCGGTGGAGCCAGTACCGAGTACTGAGTTGCGAGTAACCGAGAAAATAGGCGATACACGCCGATCGAGGATCTAGCCGGCGAGCCATCTTGCCGTGGTAGGCCCCGCCTTAAGAAATGGTGGTAAGCCCGTCTGCAGCATGGCTCACTCAGCGTCCCAAAAAGGAAAAGCCACGGCCAAATATGTCCATCGGGTGTAAGCGAAATCCTTGTATTCACCGCGGCGCGAGGATTAGTTTGCGAAACAGAGTCAAGCAATCGCGACAGCAGCCGCGAGGAAAAAGGAAAAGCGCCATGCGTAAATACGGCAATCCCAAGATCTGGTTCACGGCATTCCTACTGCTCATTTTCAGCGCCGGATGTAGCGACTATGACAAGGCCGGCAGCAACCCGACCGTGACCGCGCCGACAGTGCTTTCCGTGGCGCCTCCCAATGCTGCGAGCGGTGCATGCCCCAACACCTTAGTCACCGCCGCCTTCAGCGTGGCGATGGATCCAGCCACGATCAATACCACAACCTTTACTTTGACCGGGCCGGGCACTACACCCGTAACAGGAGTGGTCACCTACAATGCGGGAAGCAACACCGCGAGCTTTACGCCATCCAGCGCGCTTGCTCTTAGCACGCTCTATACCGCCACGATTACGACCGGCGCCCAAGACACGTTTGGCAATGCGCTAACGAGTAACTTCGTATGGACCTTCACCACGGCTAGCGCGCCGTGCGCGCCGCCCACCGTGATTTCCGTAACCCCTCCGAATCTGGCAACCGGCATCTGTCCCAACACGGTCGTGACCGCAACCTTCAGCGAAGCCATGAATCCTTCCACGATCAACAGCACAACTTTTACGTTGACCGGGCCGGGCGCTACTCCCGTCGTCGGAGTAGTGAGCTACGCGTTGTCGACCGCGACCTTTACACCATCAAGCCCTCTGGCACTGAACACCCTCTATACGGCTACGATTACAACTGGCGCTAAAGACCCGTCTGGCAATGCGTTGGCTGCTAACTTTCTATGGAGCTTCACCACAAGCACCACGTCCTGCGCTCCGCCCACCGTGATTTCGGTAGCTCCTCCTAATCTTGCGACCAGCATCTGTCCTAACACTTTGGTGACGGCCACCTTCAGCGAGGCGATGCAGTCTTCCACGATTAACAGCACAACCTTTACGTTGACCGGTCCAGGCCCTACCGCCGTGCCAGGAGCAGTTACCTATGTCGTGTCAAGCGACGTCGCAACCTTCACGCCCACCAATCCTCTCGCACTAGACACGCTCTATACCGCCACCATCACCACGGGTGCCGAGGATCTCTCGGGCGTTCCGCTGGCAGCTAATTATGTATGGAGCTTCACCACGTCTGCCACGGCATGTCAAGCCACCGTACCGTTGGGAACGGCCTGCAGTTTCGGAATTCTGGCCGCTACCCCGGCCGTTGCTAACAGCGGCCCTACCGACGTTACGGGAGATGTTGGGATATGGCCGGCAGCTTCGATTACTGGATTTCCGCCGGGAACACTGACGGGCACGGAATACGCAGGCGATGCGGTTGCCCAGACGGCGCAAGGGGATTTGACCACGGCGTATAACTACGCTGCGGCAGCACCGGGAGGTGCCATCCTCACCGCGGATATAGGAGGGCAAACACTCGCTCCTGGCGTTTATAAGACGACGAGCGCCCAGCCCTCGCTGGGAATAACCGGGAACCTAACCCTCAGCGGCAATGGGGTCTACATCTTCCAGATCGTGTCCACTCTGACAACTGCGGCTAACAACAGCGATGTAATTCTAAGCGGCGGCGCCACGGCTCAAGACGTCTTCTGGCAGGTCGGCAGTTCGGCCACGCTTGGAACCACCACAACATTCCAGGGAATCATTATGGCTCAGGCGTCTATCTCGCTTCACACCGGCGCAATTCTGAATGGCAGCGCGCTGGCCCGGACGGGTGCCGTCACATTGCTAAGCAATCCGGTAAATGTACCTCCCTGTCCAGGCCCATGAGGTATGCGGCAGCGAGATTAGTGTGAGGCTGCAGCACTACGGGATAGGCAGGAAAGAATGATTTCGGCGTTATTGAAATTCGGAGGAATTGGCACATGTCATCGCACGCTCAGAACGTTTATGGCCGGGTCGCAATTATGCGGTTGGTAGCAGTCGCTGTCCTGTGTGGCATGGGCACGCTCGCGGCAGCGCAGGATCAGCCCGCTCCCAAATGGGAGCTTTTCGGCGGATACTCCTTCGTCTATCCCGGCGCAGATGTGCACGGCTTGCTTCCCGGCGGACTGGTTCCGGTAAGCAGCCCCGTGGAATCGAACGCGAAGGGCGCGGGTGCCAGCATTACGTATAACTTCAACCGCTGGTTCGGAATGACCGGCGACAGCAGTGCGGATTTGAGCAGCGGTGAGTCCGGGGTGGAAATGCGAGTTGACGATGCCGAATTCTTCAACCTCTCCGCTGGGCCTAAGATAACTTTTCGCAGCCGCCATTTTTCCCCGTTTCTCGAAGCTCTCGTGGGCGAGCATCGCCTGGCGTCCGAAGTCTTCGGAAGCGAGTATGAAGTTGGGTTCATGGCGGGCGGCGGTCTCGATCTAAACTTGAATCGGCACTTCGCCTTGCGTCTGATCAGAGCCGATTACGTGTTCTCGAATCATCAGTACGGTTCGTCGTCGGTCGTTCCGGCCACTGATGTCAGAGGCGCAAGACTGCAAAGTGGCCTGGTATTTATGTGGGGCGGTAAACGGACTATAGCGTCACCCATGGCGGTCTGCTCCGTGCAGCCGGGCGAGGTCTTTGCCGGCGAACCTCTGGGTGTGACGGCTGAGGGCTCGAATTTCAATCCCAAGCGTACTGTCAGCTACACATGGAGTGGCTCGGGGGTGGAACCTGGCGAGACCGGCTCCGCCATACGGATTAATACCAATGGCTGGCAGCCTGGCTCATACCAGGTCACTGCCAGTTTGAGCGATGGCAGCATGACTGGCGTGGCATCCTGCAATGCCAGATTCACCGTGAAAGAGCCGCATCCGCCTATGATTTCATGCTCGTCTGATCCGGCCAGCGTGCCGCCGGGCGGCACATCAACCATTACTTCAACCGCCAGCAGCCCCGACGGCCGCGGGTTGACTTATAGCTACACCACCAGCGTCGGCAACGTTACCGGCAACACCTCCACCGCTGCCTTGGATACTGCGGGCGCGCAACCGGGGACAATAACCGTGACCTGCAACGTGGCTGATGACCGCAATCAACCCCTCACGGCCTCTGCCTCGACCACCGTGAACCTGCAAACGCCACCACCCCCGCCGCCGCTGCCAGATGTTCAAGCGATCGAGAGGAGACTTGCTCTTCACAGTGTTTATTTTGCGACGGCGAAGCCTGCACTCGAGAATCCCGACGCCGGCTTGCTTGCCAGCCAGGAAAAGACTCTCACCGTACTCGCCAGTGATTTTCTGATCTATCTTCAAAGCAAACCGGACGCCCGCCTCACCCTGGAAGGCCATGCCGACCGGCGCGGCTCCGTGGAATACAATCAAACGCTCACCGAACGGCGCGTGGACCGAGTCAAGCGCCTCCTGGCCGCACTGGGAGTTCCTGCCGCCAACATCCAGACCAAGGCATTCGGCAAACAGGAAAACCTCACCGACCAACAGGTAAAAAATGCGGTTGAACGGAATCCCGAGTTGAGTCCCGAGGATCGGCAGAGAGTGCTCGATAACATGTTGATGATCGTCATGGCCAGCAACCGCCGGGTGGACATCACTCTGAGCAACGCCGGCCAGGCGTCGCAGGAGTCCGTCCGCGAGTACCCCTTCAACGCTGCCGATTCCCTGTCTCTGCTCCAGGAGAAAGAAACGAAAAAAGCAACCGCGCCAGCGGCCAGGAAAAAAGCAAAGCCGAAGGCCCAACCATAAGCCATGTCGAATGCGCAACACACGGTACTCGCGACTCAGTGCTAGTTGATCGTCGCAGCCGTCTCCAGGTCAATCTGCTTCCACTCGCCTTTGATGATGCCGGCGCGAATCTGTGTCGCAGTTTTACCCGCCTTGTGCTGCTGGAACGAGTAATACAGCTCCTTGAGACAGGTGGCGCAGCGGGCGCCGTGCGTGTTCTCATAGCAGCTGTGCAGGCTGTTGTGGCCCATGCGGTCGCAATAGCAGTAGCAGGGCTGCTGGTGGAGTACGGCGGGAATCTTCGCCGCCAGCTCGTAGGCGTGAGTCTGGTAGGGGTATTGCGCGTCCGCCCCCCAGAGCTGATCCTTGGTGAGGACGGCAGGCAGCTTGGTCCCTTTCGGCGGCGGGCCGGCATTATAGGCGGGAATGCCTGTTCCTTCTTCCTCCTGCGGAGCCGCCCAGAGCGACGACATGGTAAGCGTCACGAATAGCAGCAAAGCGAGAGTAAGGGCACGGTGCATGGCCTTGTGTCGCAACGCCGGAATCGGAATCATAGATATCTCCATCGCTTCACTTATTTTAACCTGCTTTTCGACGAGCCGGCGTGAAACACGGAAGGGCGAAGACAGCAATAGAACTAGCTGCTGTACTGGCGTGAACTGTATACAATAACAAAGTCCATGCCAGAACCGCCCAGTCGAGAGTCGACACTCACGCCGATACCACCGCCTCGACCGGAGGCGGGCGCTCCGGCGGAGCCTGGAGTGCGCCTTCGGCCGACCCTGGGGGTGTGGCTGCGCGACCTGATTCTCTCGCTGGCAATCTCGGTTTTCATCATTGTGTTTATCTACCAGCCGGTCAAGGTGGAAGGCACCAGCATGATGCCATCGCTCGCGGACCAGGAGCGAATCTTCGTCAACAAGTTTGTCTATCGCCTGGAGCCGATTTCGCGGGGGGACATCGTGGTGTTCCGCTATCCCCGCGATCCTTCGAAAAGCTATATCAAGCGCGTGATTGGCGTGGCCGGGGACCGCATCCGCATCGACGGCGGGCAGGTCTATGTGAATGGCGAGGCTCTGGACGAGGATTACGTTCCGCCCGCCTATGCCGATTCGCGGTCGTACCCGGAAATGGTAGTACCGCCGGATAGCTACCTCGTACTCGGCGATCACCGATCGATGTCGAACGATAGCCGGGATTTCGGCCCAGTCAACCAGAGCTATATTTACGGCAAGGCCGTGTTTGGATATTGGCCGATGGAAAAGCTGGGCAGAGTCCGCTAGGCCGGCGGTTGGCTGACTCCATTTTCTTTGTTTCTGGTCCTTCCGCCTGCCAACCTTTTTCCCTGCGGTGAGTCTTTCCTGGAGAAGCCTGTTTTTCTCGGCGATAAGGACAAACCCACATGACTGCTCGAGTTCCCAACTTTCTTGTTGTGCTCGCCTGCGTGAGTTGGAGCGCGGCCTTGCCGGCGCAGGTTGCACCGTCTTCGCTGCCGGACTCGGGCAAGGACGCATGGCCGACGGCAAGGGTGGAGTCAGTTGGAATCCAGTCCAAGCCGCTGCAGGATATGGAGACAGCGGTGCGAGCAGGCGATTTCAAGAAGATCGGCAGCGTCGTGATTGCCCGGCATGGGAAGTTGGTTTATGAGGTGTACTTCGAAGGCGATGCCGGCACGTTGCGCGATACCCGCTCCGCCACCAAAAGCATCACGGATGTACTGATTGGCATCGCCATTGGGGAAAAGAAGTTGAGTGGCGTCGCTGCGCGCGTGCTGCAGTTGCTCCCAGAGCATGCGCGCCAGTTGCAGAATCCTGACCCGCGGAAGGACAGGATTACGGTGGAAGACTTCCTCACCATGAGTTCGCCGCTCGAATGCGACGACTGGAACGATGCCTCGCGAGGCAACGAGGAACGCATGTACGTGGTGGAAGACTGGGCGCAGTTCATTCTCGACCTGCCGATTCGCGGCCGAATGCGCGTGGGAGAACAAATCGATCCGCCGCCCTACGGAAGATATTTCAGCTACTGCACGGGAGGGGGCTTTACCCTGAGCGAAGTGCTCCAGAAAGCGACGGGCACACGCACCGATCGCTACGCACAGGAAAAACTATTCGGCCCCCTCGGTATCACCGACGAGCAATGGGTCTATTCGCCGCTGAACATCCCGCAGACCGGGGGCGGATTGCGCCTGACCAGCCGCGATCTGCTGAAGATTTCACTACTGTATCTCAACGGTGGAATTTGGCAGGGGAAGCGTCTTGTCGATGAAGCGTGGGTGCGGACATCGACCCAGCCGCACGCCCGCATCGACGACGAAACAGAATACGGCTATCTCTGGTGGCTCAAGTCCTTCAAGTCTGGAAAAGAGACTTATCCGGCATTCTTCATGAGCGGCAACGGCGGGAATAAAGTTCTGGCGTTTCCGGGACTTGATTTGGCGGTTGTTATCACCAGCACAAACTACAGCACGCGCGGCATGCACGAGCAAACCGAGAAGCTGCTTACGGACTACATATTGCCGGCGATTGGGCAGTGATTTTCGCGAGGAACCGAGCGACTTTCTCCGCCGCTGAAATTTATTCAGTGAAGCCGCGCTCGGTGCTTGGCTGGCGGGGCAATCCCTGATAAAATCTCTAAAATCCACACCCCGGAGCGAGAATGCAAGCTATCCTTGCGCTGGAAGACGGGCGAGTCTTCCGAGGCAAAGGCTACGGCGCCAAAGGCGAATGCTACGGCGAAGTCGTTTTTAATACTTCCATCACCGGCTACCAGGAAATTTTCACCGATCCTTCCTACTCGGGGCAGATCGTTGTCCTGACCAATCCTCAGATCGGTAACTACGGCACCAACCAGGAAGATAACGAAGCCACGCGTCCGTGGATCGAAGGCCTGATCGTGCGCGAGTTCTCGAAAGTGAGTTCGAACTGGCGCTCGCAGCAGGTGGCCGAGGAGTACCTGGAGCAGTTCAAAGTGCCGGTGCTGTCGGATATCGACACGCGCTGCCTGGTGCGGCACCTGCGCGACCACGGCGTGATGCGCGGCGTAGTCTCGACCATCGAGAGCGACGCGCAGAAGCTGGTAGCCAAAGCCAATTCGATTCCGAAGATGGACGGCACCGACCTTGCCAAAGAGGTGAGCACGAAGCGCCCGTACGTATGGGAGGTGGGCGAGCGCTCGCATGAGCCGGTGGCCGTGGTCGGTGTAAAAGATGAGCCCGCACGCTTTCATGTGGTGGCTTACGATTTCGGTATTAAGCAAAACATTCTACGCAAGTTACGCGGCGAGGGCTGCAGGGTAACGGTGGTCCCTGCGCAGACCTTGGCCGAGGATGTTATGGCCCTGAAGCCCGATGGAGTGTTTCTCTCGAACGGCCCGGGCGACCCCGAGCCGTGCACGTATGCCGTCGATAGCATTCGCCGGCTGATGGGAAGAATGCCGATCTTCGGCATTTGTTTGGGGCATCAGCTCGTCGGCATAGCGCTTGGCGGAAAAACTTTCAAGCTGAAGTTTGGCCACCATGGCGGAAACCACCCCGTGAAGCAGTTGAAGACGGGGAAGATTGAGATCACAGCGCACAACCACAACTTTGCGGTCGATCCGGATTCGCTGCCCGAGAGTGAAGTCGAACTTACGCACATCGACCTGAACGACTCGACCCTCGAAGGTCTGCGCCATCGGAACCTGCCGCTGTTCAGCGTGCAGTACCACCCGGAGGCTGCGCCGGGGCCGCATGACTCGCATTATCTGTTCAAGGAGTTTACGAAGATGATGGAGGAGTGGAAAGGGTGAGCGTCACTGCAATCCCGAAGCTCGATACGCATGGGCATATTGATTTGGGAAGGTTCGTTCCGGAGGAACTGCGCGGTCTGGGAGATTTGCAAATCGCCATTCCGGAGGTCGCGAAAAACGAAGCTTTCTTGATTCTTATTGAGCGGGCTGTGAGGGAAATTCCGACAAGGCACGTCCTCGTACACGGCGATGCGAGGAGCATGTCAAGAGAAAAAGTCGGAAAGGTACATCTGGTCCTGACTTCTCCGCCGTATTGGACTCTGAAGGAGTATCGTGACACTTCTGGGCAACTAGGCCACATCACCAACTACGATGACTTCATAGACGAGCTGGACCGAGTTTGGCAGAGATGTTTCGACTCGCTCGTGGTGGGTGGAAGGCTTGTGTGCGTAGTTGGCGATGTCTGCCTGTCGCGCCGCAAAAACGAAGGGCGGCATACCGTGGTGCCGCTCCACGCGACTATTCAAGAGCATTGCCGAAAGATTGGGTTTGATAACTTGTCCCCAATAATTTGGCACAAGATTGCCAATGCAGCATACGAGGTAGAGAACGGGGGCGGTTTCCTCGGGAAACCCTACGAGCCCAACGCCGTTATCAAGAATGACGTCGAGTTTATTCTGATGCAGCGCAAGCCTGGCGGCTACCGGACGCCTCAAGACAGTGCGAGGATTCTAAGCGTCATCTCGGCGAAAGATTATCAGAAATGGTTTCAACAGATATGGCATGGAGTGACGGGCGCTTCAACCAAAGATCACCCAGCGCCATATCCGGTGGAATTGGCCGAGCGCCTCATCCGGATGTTTAGCTTTGTCGGAGATACAGTGTTGGATCCCTTTATGGGGACAGGCACAACGGCCCTCGCTGCCTCCAAGTGGGGGAGAAATAGTATCAATTTCGAGATCGACGCCAACTATTTGAGTTTCGCGGCCAAGAGATTAGAGGGGGAACTCTCCTCGCTGTTTGCGAATCCTGTTTTGGTCATGGAGCAAGAGTAAGCACGTGAATTCGGAAATAGATCTCAAACTGAGGGACGCCGTCGCCCAGTTCTGGTCGAGCCGGGAGACGCAGGCTCAGAAGCAGGGAACTAAAACAGGTATTCGAGACGCGGGCGCGAGAACGGCGGTTACGGGCGGAACTCAGATGGACGGTTTTGTCGCGTTGGTTCGGGATCTCTTGGAAGAGTCTGGTGTGGACAGGCCGGTGGTTTACTGCGAGAGGCATATCGAGCTTCCCGGATGGTTTCGGCCTGAGAAGAAATGGGATCTGCTTGTGGTAGTCGAAGGCTGCTTGATCGCCGCCATTGAGTTCAAGTCGCAGGTTGGTTCCTTTGGAAACAATTTCAACAACAGAACAGAGGAGGCACTCGGCAGCGCAGCAGATTTGTGGGCAGCATACCGAGAGGGAGCTTTCAAACCATCGGCTCGGCCATGGCTAGGCTACTTGATGCTGCTGGAGGATGCCCCAGCTTCCACACGGCCGGTGAAGGCACAAGAGCCGCACTTCAAAGTGTTTGAAGAGTTTAACTCTGCGTCCTACGCGCGGCGTTACGAAATTCTTCTGACGAAACTAGTCCGCGAGAGGCTGTACGACGCCACGTGCTTTCTGATGTCCAACAGTACGGATGGCCTTAAAGGACAATACTCACAGCCCGTGCCTGAACTCAACTTCACGAATTTCATTTCGTCGCTCATAGCGAAAGCGATTGCTTGTAAAAAGACTCAATAAATGCCCAAACGCACTGATATCTCGAAAATCCTGATCCTCGGCTCCGGGCCCATCGTCATCGGGCAGTCGGCGGAGTTTGATTACTCCGGCACGCAGGCTTGCAAAGCGCTTAAGTCTGAGGGCTATGAAGTGGTGCTGGCGAACTCCAATCCGGCGACCATTATGACTGACCCGGAGATTGCCGACCGCACCTACATCGAGCCGCTCACGCTCGAATATTTGGAAGAGATCATCCGCATTGAGCGGGAACTCTCGCCCAGCGCAGGGTTTGCCGTACTGCCGACCGTGGGCGGGCAGACCGCGCTCAACCTGGCGATTGAACTTTCCGACGGCGGCGTTCTCGAAAAGTATAACGTCACGCTGATCGGCGCCAACGTCGAGGCCATCAAGAAAGCTGAAGATCGCCTCTTCTTTAAAGACGCGATGCAGAAAATCGGGCTCGACGTGCCCAAGTCGGCGCTGGTGAACAGCACCAAGGACGGCCTCGAGTTTGCCGGCAAGATTGGCTTTCCCGTGATCATTCGCCCGTCGTTCACTCTCGGTGGCACCGGCGGCGGCATCGCGTTCAACCGTGAAGAGTTGGTCGAGGTGCTGACGCGCGGTCTCGACATGTCTCCCGTGCATGAGGCGCTGATTGAGGAGTCGGTGCTGGGATGGAAAGAGTTCGAACTCGAAGTGATGCGCGACACGAAGGACAACGTCATCATCATCTGTTCGATTGAGAACTTCGATCCCATGGGCGTGCACACCGGAGATTCGATCACCGTCGCGCCCGCTCAGACGCTGACTGACCGCGAGTACCAGGCCATGCGCGATGCTTCAATCGCGGTGATCCGTGAAATTGGCGTGGATACAGGCGGATCGAACATTCAGTTCGGAGTGAATCCCGAAACCGGGCGCATGGTTGTGATCGAGATGAACCCCCGCGTCTCGCGCTCGTCGGCGCTGGCGTCGAAGGCCACGGGTTTTCCGATTGCGAAGATCGCTGCGAAACTCGCCGTGGGTTACACGCTCGATGAAATTCCCAACGACATCACGCGCAAGACGCCGGCGTGCTTCGAGCCGACGCTGGACTACGTGGTGGTGAAAATTCCCAAGTGGCAGTTCGAAAAGTTTCCCGGAGCCGACGAAAGCCTTGGCGTGCAGATGAAGTCAGTCGGGGAAGTGATGGCGATTGGCCGAACGTTCAAAGAAGCGCTGATGAAAGGTGTTCGCTCGCTCGATACTGGAAAGCGCGTCGGCGGCGACAAGATCGAGCCCAAAATCCTGACGCAACGCCTGGTAACGCCGCATCCCGAGCGCCTGGCGTATGTGCAGTATGCATTGCGGCAGGGACACACGGTAAAGCAGGTCGCAAAAATGACCTCGATGGATCCGTGGTTCCTCTACCAGCTCAAAGAAATTAACGATATGCAGCTTGAGCTGGAGAAACATCCAATCGAGTCGATTCCGACGGAAGTGCTGCGCGAGGCCAAGCGCATGGGGTTTTCTGACGGACGATTAGCCAGCGTCTGGCGGCTGGAGGGTCAGGAAAAGGTTCGGCATTTGCGCAAGAAACACGGGGTGCTTCCCGTCTACAAGCGTGTGGACACTTGCGCGGCGGAATTCGAAAGCTTCACGCCATATCTTTACTCGACGTATGAGGACGAAGACGAAGCCGCGCCGACCGATAAGAAGAAGATCATTATCCTGGGCAGCGGGCCCAACCGCATCGGGCAGGGAATTGAGTTCGATTACTGCTGCTGCCACGCTTCGTTTGCGCTGCACGAAGACGGCTACGAGACGATCATGATCAACTGCAATCCTGAGACCGTTTCGACCGATTACGACACCAGCGACCGGCTCTACTTCGAGCCGCTGACGCTCGAGGATGTGCTGGCTATTTATCAGCACGAAACCTCCAAAGGTGCGCCGGTGGGCGTGATCGTGCAGTTCGGCGGACAGACCCCGCTGAACCTGGCTTTGCCGCTGAAGGCCGCAGGCGTAAACATTATCGGCACGTCCCCGGAGTCGATCGATCTAGCCGAAGATCGCAAGCACTTCAACAAGCTGCTGGAAGAACTGCAAATTCCCCAGGCTGCGGGAGTTATGGCAACGTCGCTCGAAGAGGCCGTGGAAGGCGCAAGGCGCGTCGGATATCCCGTGGTCGTGCGGCCTTCCTACGTGCTGGGCGGGCGCGCCATGGTGATCGCCTACGACGAGGAATCCGTAGTGCGATATATGAAAGAGGCGGTCGAATATTCCCACGACCGCCCGGTGCTGATTGATCACTTCCTCGAAGATGCAATTGAAGTCGACGTGGATGCGCTCTCCGACGGCGAAGACGTTGTGATCGGCGGCATCATGCAGCACATCGAGGAGGCCGGCATTCACTCCGGTGATTCCTCGTGCGTGCTGCCGGCAGTGGATATTCCACAGCCGCTCATGGACCGCATGCGCGACTACACTTTCAAACTGGCGCGGGCGTTGAAAGTGGTGGGGCTGATGAACATCCAGTTCGCCATCCCGCGCGGCAACGGCGGCTCAGACAACGGAGAGCGTGGCGGCAAGGTCTATGTTCTGGAAGTGAACCCGCGGGCTTCGCGCACCGTCCCCTATGTTTCAAAGGCCACCGGCGTGCCGATGGCGAAGATCGCCGCGCGGCTGATGACCGGCCGCAAGCTGCGCGAGTTTCTGCCGGAGAATATCGACCGCCGCGCCGATCTCGATACCGGAAGCTGCTACTACGTGAAGTCTCCGGTATTCCCGTGGAACAAGTTTCCCGGTGTTGACACAGTACTTGGACCGGAAATGAAATCCACCGGGGAAGTGATGGGCGTGGGCGACAGCTTTGGCGAGGCTTTCGCGAAGGCGCAGCTGGCCGCAGGCCAAAAGCTGCCGACGCAAGGGACGGTGTTCATCAGCGTGACGGACCATGATAAGCGCCACGTTGCCGAGGTCGCGCGCAAGTTTGTAGATATGGGCTTCAAGTTGGTGGCAACCTCCGGTACAGGCGACGTGATCGAAGCGGCCGGGATGAAGGTCGAACGCGTCTACAAGGTGAAAGAAGGCCGTCCGAATGTGGTGGATTTTATCAAGGGCCAGCGCATTCATCTCATCGTGAACACGCCCACCGGCATCGAGCCGTGGTTCGACGAGAAGGCGATCCGGCGTGCGGCCGTAATGGCGCGTATTCCCACGATCACCACGCTTTCGGCTGCACGCGCGGCTGCGGAGGGGATCGCGGCGCTCCAGCGCGGGGAACTGAACATACGTGCGCTACAACAGTTGCACGCGGAGCGCGCGACCGCAAGGGGTGAACGCTAGACTGCTCTCGCTGTCCCCTTCACCTTGTGTTACAATTCTTCCATATGAGTAATACACTTACAGTTCGCCTGCCGGAAGAACTGCTGGAGCGGCTGCGCGAGAAGTCGCGCCGCACGGGACTCCCCATGGGTCGGGTAGTCCGGGAGTCGCTGGAAGCCGCACTTGAGCCTGAGATAAATCAGGCTTGGAGAAAGTACGCCGGCATTCTTAAAGACGGTCCACCGGATCTCTCGTCGCGCAAGGGATACTCGCGCAAATGAATGCCATCGCAGACACCGGCTTTCTGGTGGCCCTGCTCGAAGTCCACGACGAGCATCACGCCTGGGCGCTGGAACTTGCCGAAGACATCGAATGGCCTGCGCTGACCTGCGAGTCGGTTGTGTCTGAAACTGCTTTTCAGGTGCGTTCCAGCAAGTTGCTGCTGGAGATGTTGCAGAACGGAATGCTCCGCTTGGCATTCGATTTCGCCGGCCATCTGGAACATCTGCTCGATCTGGCCACGCGCTACGCCGATCGAAAGCCCGACCTCGCCGATCTCTGCCTGATTCGGATGAGCGAACTCTACCCGCGTCACACGGTCATTACGGTCGACGAAGATTTTCGCGTCTACCGCCGGAACAAGCGAGAAGCCATCCCGCTGCTGAGCCCGCCTAAAAAGTGATACGCTGAACTTGCTATGCTACTTCACGGTATTTTCCCTCCCATCACCACGCCGTTCTATCCTGACGGCAACGTGTACTTCAAGAAGCTCGAGAGCAATGTTGAGCGTTATTCGCGCACTCCATGTGCCGGTATCGTCGTGCTCGGCTCGACTGGCGAGGCGATCCTGCTTTCCGACCAGGAGCGGCGCGATGTGCTGAAGTCCGCGCGTGAGGCGGCCGCGCCGAACAAAGTGCTGATCGCTGGTACAGGGATCGAGTCGGCCATTGAGACGCTGCGGCTTACCGAATACGCCGCCGAACTCGGCTACGACATTGCCATGGTGCGCACGCCGCATTACTACAAGAAACAGATGCAGCCGGCGAACATTCTGGCGTTTTACCGCACCGTCGCCGACCGCTCACCGCTGCCGGTGATCATCTACAACTTTCCGCAGGCCACCGGTTACGACATTCCCGCGGAACTTGTGATCGAGTTGTCAGGTCACCCGAACTTGATCGGGATCAAGGAATCGAGCGGCGACGTGGAAAAGGTGCGCAAGATGGTGGAAGGCACGCGCCACATCCTGCGTAGCACCACGGTCACCGAGACGTTTGAGGCGGTTACGCCGCGAATGCTCGCAGCCGCGACCGTTGGGTCGAGCAGAGACGGCGGGGAACTGCTGCAGGTGGCGGCATTGGCGGGGTCGGCGTCGAGCAAACTCTCGTCGTCGGCAGTCACGACAATCGGCAAAATGAAAGCGCGGCAGAAAGAGGCGGGATTCCAGATATTGGTCGGAGCCGCCAACAAACTGCATCCTTCGCTGGACGCTGGAGCGGTAGGGGCGATTCTGGCGTTCGCATGCGTAGCCCCAACCTCGTGCTACGAGATTTACGCGGCGTGGAAAGAGGGGGATGCCGGGTTGGCGAGGCTGAAGCAGGAGCGCATTGCTGGCGCCGCGCAACGCGTCGTGGGTGAGCTTGGCATTCCCGGCGTGAAGTACGGCATGGACTTCAACGGATATTTTGGCGGCCCGGCGCGCCTGCCGCTGCTGCCGCTGACCGGCGATTCTAAGGGCGAAGTGGAGCGGTTGCTGGCGGACGCAAGGAACTGAAGGATGCCAGACCCAACACGCCTAAAAGGTACTCGTCCTAAGCTTCCAAAAGCTTCCGGAGAAACGAAAGCCTGGTCGGCCGCCCTGGCGACCGAAGTGGCTGGCTGGCCGCAGGTCACGACACGCGCGTTCTTCGGCCTTGCCGCCCTGTACCGGCGGGACCGAATCTTCGCGCTTCTCCCTCGCACTCGGGCCATGGAGACGCCGAATTCGCTGGCCTTCAAGCTGGAATCTCCTCGATTACGAGTCCGGGCCCGGTTGCAGCAGGATCCCCGCGTTGGTTCAGCCGAGATGCAGAAGGCGCGCTGGTGTACCTTCGAGCTGACCTCGACAGCGGATCTGCGCGATGCGCTGGCGTGGCTCGCTCAGGCTCACGCGGCGGCGGGGAGCAAGAAACGGGTTAGTCCATCAAGAGAGATTCCCAAGAACTTGTGATCAGGATCACAATTGCATATACTTAGTTTCGAACGAACGTTCGAATAGTGGCCTTCGAAACTTATGGGGAGTCCATCACCATCAGCGCGAGTCTCCGCGCAGCGGCATCGCGCCGCTCCTCCGCCAGCTACTCGCTTTGACCGGCGCCTGGCGGAAATCCTCACCCACGCCACCGATGTCTTCTGCAAGAAGGGATACGAAGGCGCCTCGATGCGCGATCTTTCGCGCGCCAGCGGAATGTCTCTCGCCGGACTGTACTACTACTTCGAGTCCAAAGAGCGGTTGCTGTTTCTGATTCAGAAACATACTTTCACCACCATCGTGCACCGGCTGAAGGCCCGGCTTGAAGGTGTCGGCGATCCGGAGCAGCGGGTGCGGATTTTTATTCTCAATCATCTCGAATATTTCCTGGCAAATCAGTCGGCCATGAAGGTGCTCTCGCACGAAGCGGAGGCTCTGAAAAATGGGTTTGCTTCGGAGTTGGCGGCTATCAAGCGCGAATACTACCGCATCTGCGTTAGCCTGCTGGATGAGTTGAAGGGCGATCGGAAGTTAGAATTTCCCACGCGCATCGCGGTACTCAGTCTGTTCGGCATGATGAATTGGATCTATACCTGGCACAATTCGCGGGTCGATGCCGACGCGGAGCACCTGGCACGCGAGATGGGAGACATCTTTTTGTGCGGCGTGATGTCCGGCGGTAAAAGCCGGAGATAGGCACTAACAATTTGTTGGACTAAGATGAGATTGAGTTCTGAAATGCAAAGACTGGTTTAAGACTGGGAAATTTAAGGAGTCACAACATGGCGACCACAATGCAGCCGGCGACCGGCGAAACCACCAGGCAGCTTGTCAACTACCGCACCGATGGCGGCATAGCCGTGATCGAGATGTGCGATCCGCCGGCCAATACCTATACCTACGAAATGAACCGCCAGCTCGATGAGGCGATTCTCCGCGCCCGCATGGAGAATGACGTCTACGTGATTCTGCTCACCGGCGCCGGCGACAAGTTTTTTTCGGCGGGCGCGAACATCAAGATGTTATCGAGCGTCGATCCGACCTTCAAGTATTACTTCTGCCTTCACGCCAATGAAATGTTACTGCGGCTGGAGCACACACCCAAGCTAGTGATTGCTGCTATCAACGGACACTGCGTGGGCGGAGGACTGGAGATTGCGATGGCCGCCGACATCCGCATCGCACGCAAAGACGCGGGCAAGATCGGTCTGCCGGAAGTGAATCTCGGAGTCCTTCCCGGCACCGGCGGCACGCAGCGGCTCTCCCGTCTGGTGGGCAAGAGCAAGGCGATCGAGTTGATGGTCACCGGCAACACGTTTTCATTCGAAGAGGCGCAAGAGCTGGGCATCATCAACGACATCTACGAGCGCGACGGCTTCATGGAAAACATGATGGAGTATGCCAAACAGTTCTGCCCTCCAAACAAAGCCGCCAAGGCCGTAGGCCGCATCAAACGCGCGGTGCAGACCGGCTGGGAGATTCCCATGGAGTCAGCGCTGGCGGTCGAGCGCGAGAACCAGCAAATTCTCTTTCAGAGCGAAGATGCAAAAGAAGGCCTGGCCGCGTACGTGGAGAAGCGACCAGCGGTTTTCAAGGCGAAGTAGGAAACAAGCAAGTAGCAGTTGGCAGTTAGCAATTAGCCCTGGACGCAATGAAAGTCTGAGTGCACGCGACGAGTCAAAAGCTAACTGCCAATGGCTAATTGCTAACTGCTAACTGCCAGTCTGATACGCAGTAATGATTGAGGAAATATCTATGCCAGGCAAAGTAGCAAAAATCGGAACCTTCAGCGATTGGGAAGGCATGTTCAACGACTGGCGCAAAGACATCGGCGTCAACACCAAGGACATCGAAGCCTTCCACTTCGATACGCTCTATGGCGCGATCGACACGGAAGAGATCGAATTCGGTTCCTACAAGGGCCGCCGCAAGTGGGAGAACCTCCGCCAGATTCCCACGCAGCAGATGCGCGACGCTCTGATGAACATGATCGTCTATCAAGGCGACACCGAGTTCGCCAGCGTCGAGCAGCAGCGCAACCTGCTGGAGAACGCGCCCACCGACTGGGATCGCCGCGCCATCACGCGTGTGATGATCGAAGAAATGCGCCACGGCTGGCAGATGTGCGCGCTGCTCGTCGATCATTTCGGCTATTCGGGTAAAGTGGAGGCGCAGAAGATGCTCGAGCGCCGCGCCTTCGAGAACAAGCGGCTGCTCGGTGCGTTCAATGTAGATGTTGACAACTGGATGGACTTTTTCACCTACACTGACTTCGTCGATCGCGACGGAAAATTTCAGTTGCAGATGCTGAAGTATTCCGCCTTCGCTCCGCTTGGACGTTCCATGTCCTACATGCTGCGCGAAGAAGCATTTCACATGGGCACGGGCAACGACGGCCTGCGGCGCATCGTGGAAGCTGGAGTGATTCCGGGCTGGCTGATTCAGAAATATCTCAACAAGTGGATATCGAGCTCTTACGACCTCTTCGGCACCGACCATTCGTCCTCGGCGCACTGGGCCTACGTGTGGGGCGTGAAGGGCCGTTACGACGAGCCTAAGAACGAGCACGCTCCGGACCTCGACGATCTGAACGATTACAACCGGAACCTTTATCGCGACGAGGTGGCGGGTCTCATCGAGCGCTTCAATGGCGCTCTGAAGCCGGGCCAGCCGAAGCTCTATGCACCGCATATCAAGTTCAATCGCGAGATCGGCCGTTGGGCGGGACAGAAGTTTCACGCGCAGACCGGCGAGGCACTCGACGACCGCGCTTACGACGAACACGTGAAAGAGTACATGCCGTCGGCCGCCGACAAGAAACTACTGTTGGAAATCATCGGCACGGAGAAGAAATGGATTGCAGAGAAAACCGGCGCACGCGATCCGCTGGCGAGCATCGGCGAGGTAAGGAAGTCGGCAATCAATCTTTAAGTCAAAGTCTTTTCGCCACAAGACACGCGAAGAGACAGAGCAAATCATGGTCTGCACACTAGTGGAATCGAAACTTACACGGCTGGCGGTAGACATCAAGCCTCCGGAAGCGCGGATGGTATTACGCCATCCGCCGCTGAACGTCATCGACATTCCGATGATGGAGGAGTTAGCGCAGGCGCTAGCTGAAATCGAATCGCGCTCGGATGTTTCTGTCATCGTCCTGAGCGGCGCGGATAAACATTTTTCTGCGGGAGTTGATGTAGCCGCGCACACTCCCGACAAAGTCGAAGAGATGCTGAGCAAGTTCCACGCCGTGATTCGGGCCTTGGTCGCCAGCAAGAAAGTCACGATCGCCGCCGTGGATGGGCATTGCCTGGGTGGCGGCGCGGAACTGGCGATGGTTTGCGACGTGGTGTATACGACTGCGTCGGCGCAATGGGGATTTCCAGAAATCAAGCTGGGTTGCTATCCGCCGGTGGCATGCACGGCTCTCGCCGCACTGGTGGGACAGAAGCGGGTCGCGGAGCTGATTCTGACCGGGCGGACGATTAGCGGCAACGAGGCGGCGGACATGGGGCTGGCGAATCGCGCCGTTCGCGACGAAGAACTAGACGCCACGGTCAATCGAACAATGCAGGAACTGCTCAGGCTGAGTCCCGCGGCGTTGGCGGTGACCAAGAAGGCTTTCTACGCATGGGACGCCATGCATTTTGATAAAGGCTTGGCGCGCGCGGAGAAGATTTATCTGGAAGAGCTGATGAAAACGGCGGACGTGCAGGAAGGCGTCCGGGCTTTTGTGGAGAAGCGCGAACCGAAGTGGACAGGAAAGTAGCTGCCGCCATCGACCACGTGGAAAAATGGACTACGAGATCACTCCCGAAGAAGTGAAAGCGAAACTCGATCAGGGCGAGGTCTTCACGCTGCTCGATGTGCGGGAGCCCTGGGAATTCGAAACAGCGCGGCTGGAAAAAGCGAAATTGCTTCCCATGGGTGACGTGCCTTCTCGCGCCCATCAGGAACTCGATCCCGAGGATCACATCGTAGTGGTCTGCCATCACGGCGTGCGTTCGCTGAATGTGACCGCTTGGCTGCGGCAGCAGGGCTTCGAGAAGGCCCAGTCCATGCGCGGCGGCATCGACGCCTGGTCGCGGCGGGTAGATGCGACCGTGCCGACGTACTAAGGCTCCTGACCACTAATCTTTCATGATCACTGACTGCCACATTCACATCCAGCCGATGGAAATGTTCAAGCCTCCGGCGTTGGAACTCATGAAAAAGAATCGGTCGAACTTCGAGCAAATCGCCGAGTTCTGCCGCTCGCCCAAAGCATTTCTGAATTACCTCGACGCCTGCGGTATCGATCGCGCTGTGCTAATCAACTACGTTGCGCCGGAAGTGATAGGCTTCACTAATGGTGTGAACCAGTTCATCGCCGATTACGTCCGGGAAGATCCCAAGCGGTTACTCTCGTGTGGCAGCCTGCATCCGCGCCATACCACCAACGTTCTTGCCGACATGGAGCAGATTCTGCGGTTGGGAATCCGAATGATCAAGATCCATCCTCCGCATCAGCTTCTGTTTCCCAACGACTACCTGAACGGTGTGAAGGAACTCGAAATCATTTACCGCGCTGCCGAGGCCAACGGTGTGCCGGTGATGTTTCACACGGGAACGTCGATCTTTCCCGGCGCTCGCAACAAGTACGCCGATCCCATTTATGTGGACGATGTAGCTGTCGATTTTCCCAAGCTGAAAATTCTGCTCGCCCATGGTGGCCGTCCGCTCTGGATGCAGACCGCTTTCTTCCTCATCCGCCGCCATCTCAACGTCTATCTCGACATTAGCGGCATCCCGCCCAAGACCTTGCTCAACTATTTCCCCCGCCTCGTTGAGATCGCGCACAAGACTTTGTTCGGCACAGATTGGCCGGGTCCGGGCGTGACGGATATCAAGAAGAATCTCGATGAATTTCGCACGCTCGCCCTGGACCGGGAAGTCCAACAACAGATCCTGAGCAAGACTGCATTGAGTATCTGGCCCGCCTGAATCGCTATTTCGGCTTCCACAATCCGATCGTGTTCCCGTCTTGAAGTCCGCAACAAGGCACATGGATAAGCCAGCCCAGAAACGCGGGCCTATGATCCCGCAGTCTTCTATTTGCCAGCCTTCGCGGCCTCACCTTTGGATCCCAACAATTCGTCCGCCAGGGCGTCAGCTCCATAGATGTTGCGCAACGCTTCCTGAATTCCGCGCGAGTCCACAGACACGGCCCTGCTCTCCACATCGCTGTAGGCGAAGTTTCCCGGTAACGACTCTATGTTGCCATCGAAAATAATGCCGACGACTTCACCCTCTTTGTTAACCGTGGGCGAACCGGAATTGCCACCGATGATGTCGGCAGTCGAAACGAAGTTCAACGGAGTCTTTAGATTCAGCTTCGATTTCGCGTTCATCCAGCTTTCCGGCAGCTTGTACGGGGGCTGATTCCCGTGTTCTGTGGCGTGCTCAAAGGCGCCGCCCACGGTCGTGAAGTAAGGAATATGCTTTCCGTTTTCCTCGTAACCTTTCACGGCACCATAGCTCAGGCGGAGTGTGAAGGTCGCATCCGGAGGCTGGGCGAAGCCGCTCCGGTCAAAGCGGGCTTTCGCGATAAGCGTTCCATCACGTCGCACCACCGAGTCAATCTTGTCGTCGAACTGCTTGCGGGCAATGAGAGCATCAGGCTCGACCGCTCGCATGGCCACGATGAGAGGATCGTTACTGGCCGCGATCGCAGCCTGGCCGCCCTCGTAGAGCTGCTTGCGGACCGCGACATCGTCTAGTTTGGTGCCGGCGATCATGTCTTTAGCCGCGTCGGCCGGAGTCTTGCCATTGAGAACCTTCTGTACGTCGGGGTTGTCCCTGCCCAGGGTGTCTTGCATCTCAGCCAGAGCATCCGCCAGCAGAACAGTTTCGAGGCTCTTGTACACCGGCGCCGTGGAGAACAACTGCTGCTCCAGCGAAGGCAACGCGGAATCGCGAAACTCGCGCAGCCGGTCCGCGTTTGGTTTCGGTTTCTCTTCGGCTGCGCGCACCAGTACGCGCGCTGTTTGCGGCAGCCCGCCTCCAAAAGCAAATCCACGTAGACGTTCCAGGTAGGTGAGTTGGGGATAGATCTCGCGTTGCAGCTTCATGGCCTGTGCAATCTCATCCCAGGGATTAGGCGTTCCAGCATTCTGCGCGTTCGCCTTGTACGAAGTTTGCAGCTTCGCCTCGTCGGCGGCCTTGGCGTCCATAATCGATTTATCGAGCAACCCAGACTCATAGCCGGTTAGCGCCTTCTGCGAATTTTGCAGTCCAAAAATATCTTCCTTGGCGATGCGGGCATTCTCTTCCGACTGCTTGCTGAACTCCTGCAGCAACTCGATTCGCCGCTTCAGCGTAGCCAACGTCCTGGGATAAGCCACGTCGCGCGTGAAATCCAGTTGCGCCATTGTCTGTTGACGGTTGGTAGCGCCGGGGTGACCGGAAACAAAGATCAAATCACCATCTTTCACGCCGGAGCGCGACCAGTGTAGATAGTGCTCAAGGTGCGCAGGTTGCCCTTTTTCGTAAACGCGGAAGAAGGTGATGTCGAGATCGTACCGGGGATACGTGAAGTTATCGGGGTCGCCGCCAAAGAATGCCGCGTCAAACTCGGGCGCGAAGACCAGGCGGACGTCGGTATACTTCTTGTATTTATACAGGTTGTAAACCTGACCGGAGTAAAACGTGACCACATCGCAGCGCAGTCCTGTGGCTGTCGTGCACTCCTTCTCGATTTGCGACATGGCGGCGCGCTGCGCCTGCCCCGCGTCGGCAGCCGACATTTCCGGCTTCAACCCGGCGTTGACCTTGTCGGTTACGTCTTCGATCCCAACCAGTTGGTTGAGTTCGAGATTGGGGCACTTTGCCTCCTCCGCCTGAGTCTTGGCGTAGAAGCCGGTCTTGATGTAATCGTGACCTTCACTCGAAAGTTGCTGCACGCACCCGGCGCCAACGTGGTGGTTCGTAAAAGTCAGGCCGTCAGCGGAGACGAACGAGCCGGACCCTCCATTGTTAAACCGCACCGAAGAGAGCCTCACGTGATCGAGCCACTGCTGGGTCAGCTCGAAACCGTATTTGGCCCTGATCTTTTCCTTCGGTGGTTCGTTGTAAAGCCACATGCCCTCATCGGCAGAAGCCACGCTGGAAAAGACAAAGGACAGGGCAAGGCAGATCGACAAAAAGCGTTTCATGACATTCCTCCACGGGATTATGACCGGCGATTCAGGGTTTCGCCGCAAGCTATGAACGAACCACTCACTATACTCCGCGACAGAATCGGCTGGCAAAGATAGCTCCGGAAGCAAAAGCGCAGGCAATTCATTTTCCAGGAGCAAACCGAAGTCACCGTGGCGGCTTGGAACCTAAACGCTTCTTGGGGTATAAAAGAAGGACAGTTGCATTCCCGCGCAACCCCCTCGCGCGGCTCGGGCAACGGGTAATCACTCTAATTGAGCGAGAGACTATGTCCAGCGTGACCGGTACTCATGCCCCCAAGGGGCTGGAAGGCATTGTTGCCACCAACTCCAGCATTTGTTACATCGATGGGGATCGTGGTGTTCTTGCCTATCGCGGCATCGACATTCACGAACTAGCCGACCATTCCACTTTTGAAGAAACCTGCTACCTGCTTTGGTTCGGTCATTTGCCGAATCGCAGCGAGCTGAAGAATCTGCAGCAGCGGCTGGCCCAGGAGCGTCATCTTGATCCGGCCATTATTCAGTTCATCCGCAATGCGCCCCGAGCAGCGTTGCCGATGGACGTGCTGCGCACTGCGGTTTCAGCGCTGGCCTTTTACGATGCGGACGAGAAGAATAACGACCATGATGCCAATGTTCGAAAAGCCATTCGCTTGACTTCGCAAATTGCGATGATCGTCGCCGCCTACGACCGCATTCGCAAGGACAAGCCTCTCGTCGAGCCTGACCGCTCACTTTCACACTCCGCCAATTTTCTGTCGCAATTGACCGGTTCCAAGCCTTCTGCCACGGCCGAGCGCGCGCTCGATATTGCCTTGATCCTGCATGCGGATCACGAGCTCAATGCGTCCACATTTGCCGCGCGTGTGACTGCCGCAACCTTGTCGGACATGCATTCCGCAATAACTTCGGCCATCGGCGCTCTGAAGGGACCCCTGCACGGCGGAGCGAATGAGGCGGTGTTCCGCATTCTGGAGTCGATTGACAACGAGAAGGCGGACCCAGTCGATTACATTCGCAACATGCTGGCCCAGAAGAAGAAGATTCCCGGCTTTGGCCATCGCGTGTATCACACGGAAGACCCGCGGGCCACGCATCTGCGCGCCATGTCGCGCGATCTCTGCCACTCCAGCGGGCAGCCGCAGTGGTATGAGATGTCTGAAAAAATCGAGGACTTCGTCAGAGCGGAAAAGAAACTGAACGCTAACGTGGACTTCTATTCCGCTTCCACCTACCATGTCTTGGGTATCGACGAAGATCTATTTACCCTTGTGTTTGCAGTATCGCGAATCAGCGGCTGGGCCGCCCATGTTATCGAGCAGCTCGACGACAACCGCCTGATCCGCCCCCGCGCAGAGTATCTCGGACCGGACTACCCCAACCGTTACGTGGCGATCGAAAAACGCTGATCGCCCGGTGCTCTTCCGTTTTGAAAGGGCGCGGCTTTTAGCCGCGCCGTAAAGCTTGCCCTCGCGATTTTCGAGCCTATCTTTACGCCTAGTCGCAAATGTTTCCACCGGAGCATTCCAAGAGAAAGCGGGTAGAATGGTAGGGATGCTGCGCCGAGTTTACCTCGACAATAACGCCACCACGCCGGTTCTTCCGGAAGTGTTCGAAGCCATGCGCCCGTATTTTGGCGAGCACTTTGGCAATGCCTCCTCGATCCACCACCACGGACAGGAGACTCGATCTGCCGTGGAGCGAGCCCGCGATTCGGTAGCGTCGTTGTTGGGATGCCAGGCTGCGGAAATCGTCTTCACCAGTGGCGGAACCGAGGGCGACAACCTGGCGATTGCAGGGCTCACCAGCCCGGGCGACCACATCATTACTTCCACCATCGAGCACCATGCCGTCCTGCATGCCTGCAAGCATTCGGAGGAAACCGGCTGTGAAGTGACCTATGTCCCGGTCGATAGCCGAAGCCTGGTTAATCCCGACGAGGTTCGGCGGGCGTTGCGGCCAAACACAAAGCTGATTTCGATCATGACGGCCAACAATGAAACCGGAGTGCTGCAGCCCGTCGAGGAGATTGGAACGATTGCCGCCGAGGCTGAGGTCTATTTTCATACCGACGCAGTGCAGGCCGCGGGCAAAGTTCCGATCGATGTGCAGCGGATTGGATGTGATGCACTTTCGATTTCCGGCCACAAAATCCATGCGCCGCAAGGTGTGGGTGCGCTCTACGTTCGCAAAGGAACGCATCTTCATCCGCTATTTTATGGCGGACGCCATGAACGCTCGCGCCGCGCCGGAACCGAGAATGTTCCGGGAATCGTCGGCCTGGGCAAAGCTGCGGAGTTGGCCATGCAAGGATTCAAGCGAGGCGACCACGAGAAAATGTCTGCCTTGCGGGACCGCCTGCAGAAGGGAATTCTCGCCCAGGTGGAAGCTGCCGGCGTGAACGGCGACGGTGCGCCGCGGGTGCCGAATACCGCGAACATTTATTTTGATCACATTGAGGGTGAGTCGATACTGATCTCCCTTGATCTCAAGGGTCTTGCGGTTTCTACCGGAGCCGCGTGCTCGTCGGGCGCGATCGAGCCGTCGCATGTGCTTATCGCGATGGGCCTGCGAGCCGATCGGGCGCGAGCCAGCATTCGCTTTAGCCTGGGCAAGCAGAATACAGACGAAGACACCGACATTGCGCTGGCGTTGGTGCCGGAGACGGTTGCGCGGTTGAGGGAGTTGTCGCCGGCGTGTAAAGGCGTATAAAAGAGTTCATGCCTAACGCGGCACAGAAACGAATTGCCGAAATCCAAGCGCGAGCTCGAAAAAGAGGACTCATCCTGCTTCGCTGCCCCGATTGCAGGCATTACGTGGTGGGGATTATTTCGCCACGGGGCGATTTCAAGTTCCGGAATGGGGAGCGGAGCAATCTTTATTGCTGCTGGCCGTACTGCACTCGCAAGGATCAGCGGGTGCGAGTACGGGACGCCGTTCGCCGACGCGGTCCGCAAGACGGAAGCACTTGCTGTAACAGACCCAGGCGCTCATCGGCTAGCAGCTAATTGCTAATGACTAACACCAAGACTATTGCCGTAGCCATGTCGGGCGGAGTTGATTCCTCCGCCGTCGCGGCCATGCTGCGCGCCGAGGGGCACAACCTCGTCGGCCTGACCATGCAACTCTGGAACCAGCGCCGGCTCGCGGGACACGAGGGCATGCCCGAACAGGTAACCGGACGCTGCTGCTCCCTCGACGACGTCTACGACGCACGCCGCGTTGCCGAGCACCTGGGCATTCCTTATTACGTGGTCAATCACGAAGAGCGCTTCGAGCGCGACGTGGTGCGGCCATTCGTCGCGGAGTACCTTTCCGGGCGCACGCCGATCCCGTGCAGCCTTTGCAATAATCATCTGAAGTTCGATCAGCTACTCGTGGTCGCGCAGCAGATCGGAGCCGACTGCGTCGCCACCGGCCACTATGCTCGCGTGGAGTATGACGACTCTCGCGGACGCTGGCTGCTCAAGCGTCCCGCCGATCGCAGCAAGGATCAGACTTATTTCCTCTTCGGCCTCACCCAGGAGCAGCTCAGCCGCACGCTGTTTCCGCTTGGCGGCATGACCAAGCCCGAGGTGCGCGAGCTCGCCCGCAAGCAAGGCCTCGCCCTCGCCGAGAAGCCCGACTCGCAGGAGATCTGCTTTGTTCCCGGCGGCGACTACAAGCGCTTCATCGACGCCTATCTTGCCGAGAGCGGCGAAGCTTTGCCCGACACCGCGGGCGAACTGGTAACCGCGAGCGGGGAAGTGATCGGCGAACACAGTGGCATTCACAACTTCACCGTCGGCCAGCGCAAGGGCCTCGGCGTTGCGACCGGATCTCCGCTCTACGTGATCCAGATTAACGGCGCCGACAAGCAAGTCGTGGTCGGCAGCGATGAGCATCTCTATTCGCGAACGCTCCGCGGACGGCGCGTTAACCTCATCTCTTTGGACGACCTGCGCGAGCCGATGCGTATTTCCGTAAAGATTCGTCACCGGCACGAAGCTGCTCCAGCTCTGCTCGAGAAGATCGGCGACGACGAAGTTCTTGTCACCTTCGATCAGCCGCAGCGCGCCATCACTCCCGGGCAGGCTGCCGTGTTTTACGATGACGACATCGTCGTCGGCGGAGCCTGGATTACCTAGCTCTCGATTTCCCAGCTCTGGATTAATAGAGCATAGAGATGATAAGAGCACTCACGCGCGGCCGGGCCACAGCTGAGCCACGACGAGCGCCACCGCGATTCCCACCGACACTTCCACGAAGCGATGCGCGGCCACGATCCACGCGGGGCTCTGGTGCGCGATCAATAGAATGATGCTCAGCGTAATCGCCGCAAAGCGGTAAGCGGTGCGCAATCGAAGTAGTGCGCAGAGCGCTCCGCACACGAAAATCGCCGCCGCGTACACCAGCGCGTTGGAGGGGAGAAATGTGGCGATCAAAGCTCCCAGCACCGCGCCCAGGGCAGTGCCGGCAAAGCGCTGCCACGCCACGTCTTTGGCATTGAGCGTGGACTGAATAATCACGATCGCGGAAATCGGCGCCCAGTAGGACTCGGGAAGCTTCAGAAGGCTGGCCAGCAGCAGGGACGCTACCGCCGCCACCGTGGTTCGGGCCGCATCCAGAATCGTGTCCAACGTCAGCTTGTAGGTTTTTGCCATGGTTAAGGCGATCGGGGACCTTTCCAGAGTCTAGAATGGACGCGAAATCGACGCCAGCGTTGATTGCCGCAAGTCCTGCCACCCTTCGGCTGTGAATATCCTGACGAAAAGATTTCTGGAGTGAGGTTCGTTGCGGTGTGCGTGCGGGCGTGTGCTGCAGACTTGAACTCGGGGGTACCCCCCTCCCCCCCCTTTTTTGCAAAATCTCTGGAATCATCGCGTTAGCGCGGTCATTCCCCGCAAAATCCGGATGTCAAAGAACTTAGGTACTAAAATCTAGACAACAAAGGACTTGAGGGCGCGGCGAGTTGGCTTGTGCCAACCGTCACGGCCTCGACCATGATCGCTCGCTTTGGAGGCGGGCGCAAGGTCAGATGTCACAAGTCGGCTGTGGGAAATCTCTAGGTGCCGGTGCCGAGGAGTTCGATGACCTGCGGCTTCGAGGAGGCGTTGTCGATGATGGTGATCGTGCCCTGATTCGCGCCTTTCGCTTTGGGAGAAAATGTTGCGCTGATGGTGCAGTGCGCGCCAGGCGCAACTCTTGTGCCGCACGACGAGGTCGTAGCGAAGGCGGCGCTGGCTTTCATTGACTGAATCTTCAACTCCGTCGTGCCGGTGTTGGTGAGGGTGACAGTCTGCGAGGCGCTGGTCGTGCCGACAGGTTGCTTCTTGAAATTCATCGGCGTGGTGGGCGAGAAGCTGACGACGCCGGTGTTGAGCAGTGTGATCACGACTTCGCCGTCCAGGTCCACGAGCACAAGGTCGGGCTTGCCGTCGCCATTGAAGTCGCCGGTAGCGAGGTAGTTGAGCTGTTCGCCGGCCGGGTAGAAAGTCGACGGCTGAAAGGTGCCATCGCCATTGCCGTTAAAGACGCTGACGCCAGGCGGGTACTGCGGTGGAACGCCAGAGTTGGACGTTGCCAGATCCAACTTGCCATCGCCGTCGAAGTCCTGAGCGACTACACAAGTGGGGAAGGCCGTGTCGTAGTACACCGACTGCTGGAATGTGCCGTCGCCATTGCCCAACAGCACGCTTAGACTGCTCCCCAAGGTGTTGGCCACGGCCAAGTCGAGATCCTTCCTATTGGCCGTAAAGGGGCCGCTGGCGACTGATCCGGGCTCCGCCGACACCTCGTAATATCCGTTGTCGCTGAAAGTGCCGTTGCCGTTTCCGAGAAGAATGTCCACCTGATCCGCCGACCCAAACCCGCCGGCGACGGCTACGTCGAGTCTCCCATCGTCACTAAAGTCTCCGGCGGCCATCGCGAAACCATCGATATCATAAGGGACGGCAGTAGCGATTGGCGCCCCGAACGTTCCATCTCCGTTTCCGGGCAGGACTTCGACGCAATTGCAGACGACTCCCTGGGTGCTGGTCGCCTCGAGGTCGAGTACATCGATTTTGCCGTGGCCGGTGAAGTCCCCCAAGACGACCATCAGGGACTCGGCTGACGCTGGGTACGGCACGGGAGCTTGGAAAGTCCCATCGCCGTTGCCGAGCAGGACATAGACGTCGTCGTTGGCCCCTCCGACAACGAGGTCGAGGATTCCATTTCCCCGGAGGCTCGCCGCCGCCGCGCTAAAAGTAACGTCTACCCCGTAGCTGATGCCCCGTCGAAAGGTACCGTCACCATTGCCCAGGAGAATGTCGATGCTGCCCACCCCGCGCAAGTGCGTTACAACGGCCAGATCTAGGTCGCCATCCTGGTTGAAATCGCCAACCGTGAGCGACCAAGGGGCCACGTCCTTCCCTACAGGGAAGCCAGAGCGCGTTTCGAACTGGGCCAGAGCCAACGGGGTGAGCGCCACAGCGTAGGACGCCAGCAGGGCTAGGCCGGACGCAACGCCTCTAGAGAACACGGAAACCTCCAAGGGCCGAAAACCGAAGCACTGCTAACCAAGGTAACACCGAAGGCGGTGCCATTCAAATGTTCGCTGGGCACGGCAGTGTCCTAAGTTGGGTTTTTGGCGTAGGGGCCTTGGCCATAGTTGTACTTGGGTATCTCGCCAGCATCAATGGCACCCCCGGTTGCGATGAAGCGTCCTGCTATTTGAGTCGATTGCCTCGGAGGGTCAAAAACGACGACGTGGCCAGCGCCGTCGCGAAGCATAAACATGAATTTGGTTCTATAAAGATACCCAAACTGGTCACGGTATCCGATGCCTCCGGTCAGCCATACTTGCAGGCGGCTACCTTCATGCTTCTTGATAGTTTTCGCAGTGGCGAGCATAGAGGTGAATACCCTATCGCGTCCCGGAAAGAGTATTTGACCGATGTCAGGCTTGCCGATCATCGCATCATCACACGCATAGCCCTGCCACTCGTAGACCGTATTCATGTCATCCGCCACGACAAGATTGGCCGCAGCCCAAACATTGGTGGCCGGAACATTGCTGTAGTTCTTAGCCCGGATGACATACGTAAGGCGTGCGTTGCCGGATTCGTCAATATCCAACGCCGTAGTTTGAATGGCTTCATGGCCTTCGTCAAGACCCACGAAAGGACGAAGGGACAGCCGCGTTTGGGTTTGCATCTGTTCGAGTTGCCCATCCATATTTTGGGTTTGACTGATTGCCTCTTTAATCAAGTCATCGGTCTGCTTTCCACTGGCTATCATTTGGGAGAGTTGCTCTTTCATGGTCGCTCGTTGCTGCTCCATGATCCCAGCCTGTATGCCCATAGCCTTCCACTGGAGTCGCATGTAGCCGCGCGACCGCTTCGCCTCGTGAGCTTGACGCGCCATGATCTTCGCCTGTCGGAAATAGATGACCACCTGACCTATGAGCGCGAAGAATTGCAGGAATCCGACAAACACCAAAAGTCCTGTGAAAGTCTTGATTTTCCCCTGTATCTCTACATCGCTATTGGTGTTGGGTGCGGCGGTTTGAATTTCGGCGGTTGGATGTTGGTTATCGGTAGAAGAAAGTGGCGGCTGCTTGGGTATTTGGCTTTGGTTGTCTCCTCGGTCGCCCTGCTTACTGACTTGGGCACCTTTGCCTTCGGCACTCCCTTGGCCTTCTGGCACTTTCGCTGGCTGTTGGGCAAGGATGACAATTGCAAGTATCAGCCACTTCATAACGGACAAATTGTATCACAAAAACACTTGACAGCCTATCGTTTATGTAATACAGTTAGTCTCATGGCAAACGTACTCAGCGCCGAAAAGCAAACCGCGATAATCGCAGCCTTGGCCGAAGGTTCCAGCATTCGCTCGATTGAGAGGATTACCGGAGTGCACCGCGATACGATCATGCGGCTAGGCGTCAAGGTTGGTCAGGGCTGCACGAAGCTGATGGATTCCAAGATGCAGGACTTGGACTGCAACTACCTACAGTTCGATGAGCTATGGGGATTTATCGGCAAGAAAGAGCGGCATTGCTCAGTGGACGACAATCCGACACTTGGCGACGTTTGGACGTTCTGCGCGATTGATTCCGAAACCAAACTGGTGCCGTCATTCAAGGTTGGGAAGCGCACCCACGCCACTACTACTGAGTTTGTCCAAGACGTTGCCAGACGGATGCGGCATCGGGTACAGGTTTCGAGCGATGCGATGCACCTATACGTTGAGGCTATGGAACTCGCATTCGGTTCCGATGTGGATTACGGCCAATGCGTGAAAGTCTACGCTCACGATGCCGCACAGCATCCAGAACGGAAGTACAGTGCCCCGCACTTCGCCTCAGCCTACCGTAGGCCGATTACTGGCAACCCAGAGATGGAACTGGTTTCGACTAGCCATGTCGAACGCCTGAATGCGACCACCCGGCTACACATGCGGCGCTTGACCCGCCTAACGCTGGCATTTAGCAAGAAACTGGAGAACTTTGAGGCAGCGGTCGGGCTGCACTTCGCTTACTACAATTTTGTAAAGCGCCACAACACGCTACGCTGCACCCCGGCGATGGCAGCGGGAGTAGAGCGGGACTTCTGGAGCGTGGGCGATCTGGTAGAGGCTGCCGCATGAAAGGAAAAAATATGGAAGATTTCAATTGGGTTGCAGCGAGACGCGAATGTTCCCCCGGCCAGGTATTCGAGAAACTGAAATCACAGGTAGAAGGTGATGTGGCGGAGTGTGAGGCGAATCTTACCCAGATACAGAAGGCGCGCTATAAGTTCTCGTTTATACCGGGTAGCAATGCTTTCCACGTCAGTGTTGACGGGGAAGGCAGTATTCACAGTGCTGTCAAGTTTGGGCTAACCGACACAGGCATTGCCGTGTTTAACGACCAAGGAAAGATTATGTTTGGAGCAGATGTGACGATTAGCGACAAAGGAGAGTGCAAGCTCGAAGTTGATGGGGAAGAAAAGGAATTGTGGCAAATCCGCAAGATGGCGCTCGAAAAGCTGCTGTTTGGGAAGTATTGAGTGACATATTTAGAAGAATTGCGCGATGTGATTCGGCGGCTGCACGGTGCTGAAGCTACGCACGTTGAAAGCGTGCCAGTGAAAGAGACGTTCAAGGGTGCGACGGTTTGGGAGGGGATTGTTGAGGTATTCGACCTAGCAGGGCATCCCACAGCGCAAAGGGCCTACGCTTGGGCGCACGATGGAGAACACCCAAAGGAATCAAGCGTAGCGGTTCTGCACATAGCACCGATTACGTCGGCAGCAGCAGCGGTTAGAGCGGCACTCATACAGGAGTATAGAAGCCTTGGCACAGAAGAAAGCTAAAATCGGACGGCCTAAGCTGCCGAAGGGCGAAGCGAAGGGTAGGATCGTGCCCGTTCGCTTCGCGCTGGATGATCTAAAGGCTATCGCAGCCAAAGCAAAGGCAGCAGACCAAAACGTCTCAGAGTGGATTCGGAGCACGATTCATGCCAGTCTCAACGCGTGAGAAATTCAAATTAGGACACTACCCTGGGCACCGTAGAAAATAATGTCTGTACCCGTGCAAATTATTGCAGTCTTTTCGCTTGGATTGGACTACACGACTAGTGGAACCCCGTGGGAGGAAGCCTATCCGCTGAATCTCACCTCCAACCCCAGCTTTTTGTTCGCCGCGTGCCGCCCGGCTACGTTTCTGAACTATATTCGGAACGGGAACTACCCTAGCACAGGCCAAGGGGTATGGAGCAGCACCGGCGGCGGCATGTGCGTGCATGCCGATAGCGGCGGTGCCGGTGCCGTCGGGTACGCTCTAACTTGGTATAACGCCGGTGCCGGCGGAACCGCGTCCTGGGCCTCAGGCTATATAGACAAGGCCGTTCTAGAGAATGGACCGGTTTACAGCCGGGTTGATCTGGGCTGCGAGGTAAACTCGTCGGGGCAGAACAACAACAAGACCTACATCTGCGACGGTGGATCCCAGATTGGCTGCAATGCCGCATCCTGGACTCAGAGTCCGGCGATAGACTACTCCGACGAGTATGTGGGCGGCGATGCGACCTCGGTGAACCTATGGTCCGGGGCCACCGGCCCTGCCTGCGCGAACAACACAGTGGGCGGCACGACGACCTTCAACTCGCAATGGCAGCAGATGAGTATTGTCGGCGGCTCCGCCCAAGGCGGGGGACCGGGACCTAGTATCAACTATCCCAACACGGCTATCTCGGCATGGCTGTGTGAAAATGTCACGGATTTAAACGTCAGCTTGAACAACTCAATGTCTCAGGGTGAGCTCTTCTATGCGCAGTTCACACCGACGTCCGGGGAGGTAGAGAATCTTTCCGTGAATGGAGTCTTCTGCCCCACAACGGAGGACGTGGAGGATGGAACAACGGTGTACAACGGAAACAGCTATAACAACATGAACGCCTACGCGGCGCTTGAGGCCGATATGACGACCGGGCCGGCGTCATGCAGCGCGCTGGGCACGCTTAGGCCGTGAGACTAGGCTGCGCCGAATCGCGGGGCGCGTTCGCGCCCCTTTTTTTCACTTGTCAGGCTGGTTCGTGGCAGCTTCCGACATTACCCATGGCGAAGACGATCCGGTCGCTATCGACAAGACACAGAGGGCGGAGTTGCATTTCAGCGAAGTCTCCTGAGGCCATCGGCATCGCAGCCCACCCGTGAAATGCAACGGGTGGGGCATCCGGCGTACCAGTTGCGCAGATTAGCACTGAAAGGGGCGCACCTCAAGGGTTTTCGGGTACGCGCGATCTCGTGGCAGGGCGATCCCAGGGGCTAAAGCCCGCGGCTTTCGTGGCTCTTTACGGCACGGCTGAAGCCGCGCCCTTCCCGAGCCTGTTATCCGCGCGGTTCCCAGGCACCCCGGCACAGCCCCTTCGACTGCGCTTAGGGCAGGCCCTTGCAAAAAGCGCAAGAGCGGGGCACCCACAGTATTAATGGCGTCGGCAACTCAAAGGGGCGGGCCCCCGGTCGCGGCCCACGGCTTCACCTCAGGCTTTTATACGCCTGGCGGTGGAGTTCGCTATGGACCTCGGAGTATACTTCGCCCACGCGGCTACCCCCGGCCGCCGGTTCGCATTTCTCCCTGAGGACTGACCCATGAAACGCCTTTCCTTCGCGATTACGCTGGTCGTGCTGGTAACCGCTCTGAGCGTGAGCCTTGCGGCTTCCACGGAAACCATCCTGCACTCCTTCACGCCGGACGCACACGGCGTGGAACCGTCCTGCGTAATTTCCGATGGCGCGGGTAATTTGTATGTGGTCGCCCGAGGAGGCACGCATGCCGACGGTGTGATTGTGAAGTTCACTCCCAATTCCCAGGGACTGCTCAACGAGACTGTGCTTTACAACTTTACCGGCGGCAGCGATGGCGGAGGTCCCATCGCGATTCTGCTCGACGGGAACGGAAATCTGTTTGGCCTGACCATTGGAGGGGGCGCGAACAGTTCGGGTACTTTGTTCGAACTCACGCCGGCGGCGCACGGGGCGTGGCAGGAGAGCGTTCTCTTCAGCTTTCCCAACACGAACAACGGATACCTGAGCGGCGGCCTGGCGGAGGACCAGGCGGGCAATTTCTACGGCACTACGGACGCCGACGATTGCTGTGGTTCGACAAACTACGGGTCCATATTTCAACTCACCAACAGCGGCGGGGTCTGGACCCAGAACGTCATACACGTGTTCACGAGCGGCGCCGATGGCGGCAGGCCCGGGGGGCGGCTCAATCTCGATCAGGCGGGAAACGTCTATGGCACGGCATCGCAGGGCGGCACCAACAACCATGGACTGGTATTTGAATTCGTGCCGGCTGCAGGCGGAGTGTGGACGGAGAGCGTGCTCTACGATTTTACCGGCGGCAGCGACGGCGCCGAGCCCGATTCGGAAGTGATCTTTGATGGGGCGGGAAATCTTTACGGCACGACTCAGGTTGGTGGAAGTGGCGGATCCGGATCCGGCACGGCATTCGAGCTGAAGAAGGGAAGCGGCGGCCAATGGACGGAGCAAACCCTTTACGCCTTCAAGAATATTGGTTTCGACGCCGGGGATCTGATCTTTGACAGTGCGGGGAACCTCTATGGCAGCTTATCTGAGGGCGGCCCGTGCTGCGGCTCGGTTTTCGAACTGAGCCCGAATTCGAATGGAAGCTGGACCGAGACCACATTGTGGACCTTCCACGAGCAGGGAGATGGAGGCAGTCCCACCGATGTGCTCCTTGGGCCGCAGGGACAGCTTTATGGCGGTACTTTTCTGGGTGGCAGTTCTGTAACCGCCGGCTCGATCTTTGAGCTTCAGTCGAAAGCGGGCAAATGGGAGTTGACGACGCTCTACGGTTTTCCTCTGAGTGACGGCAGCTATCCTTATGCGGGTCTGACGTTCGACGGGGCAGGGAACCTGTACGGCACCACCGACATTGGAGGGCTCCAGAACCTGGGTTCCGTGTTTAAGCTTGCCCCGGCCGGTCAAGGCTGGCAGGAAAGTTTGCTCTACAGCTTTGCTTCGGACGCCGACACACCCAGCGACGCATTTCCTTCGAGTCTGGTGATTGACGGGGCGGGCAATCTTTACGGCGCGGCGGGTTACACCGGAATCACCAACGAAGCGTATGGCTCGATCTTTGAATTGGCACCTAGCCCCACGCTGCCATGGCATGAGGCGAACCTGGCCACTTTCAGCAGCGCGCTTTCGAATCCGACCGGCAGCCTGATTTTCGATAAGTCAGGAAATCTCTACGGCACGGTGTTGAATGGCGGGCCGAGCGGACACGGTGCGGTGATCGAGTTCACTCCGCGGGGCAACGGCAAATGGAAGCTCACCACCATCTATAACTTCGCCGGGTATCCTAACGATGGTTCCCATCCTGGCGCGGCTTTGGTGATGGATGCAGCCGGAAACTTTTACGGAACCACCGAGGCCGGCGGGAGCAGCAGTTCGAACTGTTTCACCGAAAACAATCAACCAAGCGGCTGTGGTGCGGTTTTCGAGCTGCAACCGCTCTCGGGCGGCGGCTGGAAAGAGACCGTGCTGTATTCGTTCGCGGGCGGCACAGCCGATGGAGCGATCCCCAGCGCGCCGCTCATCTTCGACTCCGCCGGGAACCTTTACGGCACTACGTTAGCCGGAGGTATCAAGAATAAGGACTGCAGGTCCAACCGCCAGATCTTTGGCTGTGGCACGGTTTTCGAGCTGTCGCCCTCCGCCGGTGGAAGCTGGAGTGAAGCCATGCTTCACCAATTCAGCAATAGCGATGGCGATGGCGCACTGCCGCAATCGGGAGTGATCTTCGATTCGTTAGGCAACCTGTATGGCACCACGACGACCGGCGGGACCTCCGCGGGCGGCACGGTTTACGAGCTTTCGCCGAATTCCGGCGGGGGCTGGACCGAGAGCATCGTTCATAGTTTTGCAGGCTACTTTGAGGGAGACGGAGCCGACGCCTACGGCGGCCTGATTCTTGACTCGGCGGGAAACCTTTATGGCACCACCGTCTCCGGCGGGGCGACAAACAGCGGCACGGTTTTCGAAATTACACCGTAGGAGTTGCTATGAAACTGTGGGGATCATCTACTGTGCGCTTTGCGGGCGCTGTGCTCCTTGCGCGAGCAGCGCTAGTGGCCGTGGTTGCGTGCCTTGGCGCCTACCCCACAGGCGGACATCTGTACGGGACAACCTCGGGTGGGGGCCAGGAACTCAATGGCGAAGTGTTCGCGATCACGCGATAGGAGTTCTCGTGAAGAACAAGACGGCTAACCTTTTCTCATTTCAGGTTCTCGCGCTCGCCCGCGGCTCGGAGCCATTTCGCTTCGGTACGGGGCTCCAACTGACAACTGAGGACTAATGAGGAATTAACTCGCGCGGATCCGAAAAACTTGTGAAGCACTTGGAGGCGTGCCTGCCGCTTGGACAGGCTCTGGAGCTTCATCCACACGGAGAATCCAGCCTTTGCCGTTCTTTTCCACCCAAACCAGCGACCCGGTCCTGGGACCGCCGCTAACTGGGATGTGGCCTCTCGGCCCGCCGGCAAGAAGAGCAGGGGCGGCCAGCAGATTGCGCACATGAGTTACGGCCACGGTGCACTCCGTGGAGCGGTCCGCGATGACCAGCAGTTCCTGAAGCTTCCGCGAATAGCGATCGCAGAATTGAAGAAAGGACTCGCCTCCGGGCGCGGGCATGGAGGGATCAAGTTCGAGCTGTTGGAGTATGGGGAGAATGTCTTTGACACGCTGCCCCGCCAAAGTGCCGAGATTCCATGGGCGCAGGTCGGAAGTGTGAGTGATCGGCGCCAAGGTCGCTTTGACTACTGCATCCGCAGTCTGCCGTGCCCGGTGAAGATCGGAGCAGTAAATGTGTGCCACGGGGTATTGCGCCAGCCTTTGAGCGGTCTGTTCGGCTTCCTGCAAACCCTCTTCGTTCAGAGGTATGTCCATCCAGCCGCGCAGTCTTTCCGTGTTGTCCAGCGAGTTGAGAACGGTTTTGCCGTGGCGCACCAGTATTAGCTTTCCCATTCGTGACGAGGCTCCTTATTGGCTGACCTCAGCGGGGAATCAAGACCTCAGGCTAAGGTTAATGTCGAGTAATTCAATTGACATACTATTATTGTAACATTACATTCACATTACTGTCACATTCCGCAGTTGTCAAGCAAATTCATTTTGTCAGATACATAAGGCCGGTTTCTTCATCCAGAGCGTTAGGTCCAGGCGGGGGGCAGGAGGTTGGGGATAGACAGATTACTGCAGGTTGGATTGTGGAGGTCTCCGTGTCGCGAGGCGGGACTGCTCCCGGCGGTCTTCTACACCCAGGACAGATCGCGGGTCACGAACCATCTTCCGGCAGGGGTTCTGGTTTTCAAGTATTGCTTGCTCTCGAAATACAATCGGTACGCTGCGCGCATTCTCGCCAGATCGGAGCGGCTGGATGCCTTCGTGGCGAGCTCATACTGCAGTGATTCCAGGGTGCGGCCCACCAGCCCTTCGAGAGTCGCCAACTCCTCCTGAGGAAGGTCGTTCTTCCACCGGCCGATCGGGCTGCGTTGCTCGTCTTTGAATGCGGTATTGGGTGCGGCCACCGAACCAATTGCAACTTGAGTGATGCGCTCGTAATCCAGATCGTGTTCGATGAAAGGCTCCAGATTCTTGAGAACCTCGGCTGGCTTGCGAACCAGATCTTCGTAATGCACCTCGATATAGTCCCCGCCTAGCTTTCGGCCAGCCTCTCGCCCCTTGTTCACAATCCACTCCCAGTAAATTGCGGCAGCCATGGCGGGCCGTTTTCGGTCCCACGGGAAGGGGCGGATTTGGTGAAGCTTCTCCCACGACAGGGCCACATCTCGACCATCGCGGATTACGTGAACGATGAGCGCGTTAGGGATGGTTTCTTTGATTCGGGGTATGTACAGCAAGTGCTCCGGGGTGGTTTCCGCCCAGCGTTCGACGCCCTGCTTGCGACACATCTGCTCCATGACGATGCGCAGGAAATCCCCGCCGTTTTGGCACTCCGCCATGATGCGCGGCTCAATCTCCGAGGGTTCGAGGCCAGAACGGCCATAAAGACGAGTGCCGTACCAGGCATCGAGCATCCTACGCTTGTTGAGCGGATTGGTCAGCGGGCGAAACCGAGGTTCGAGCAGGGTGAAGATCATCGACTCCATGCGGTAAATAGCAAAATTTCCCGACGACAGGAGCATATGGTAAAGCAGCGTGGTACCCGACCGGCTGCAACCAATGACAAAAACCGGCGCCTTGCTGCGGTCAGTTTTCAAGGGGGCGGATTGAATATTGCTCATCGTCTACCCTGAGCCGAGGCTCGCTCGGACGACGGACCAGGGTGTGTGGTGGCGGCAGAACCTTCGGAAGCGGCAGCCCGGCGTTTCCTGTCGCAGAGCGAATCCAGGAAGGGCGCGCCGGACGCTTTCAGCTTCTGCTCCAATCGCGCCGTGCAATCGCAGTCGCCGCAGGCCCACGGCTCGGAACCGTTCTCGTCGCGGCATTTGCGGCGGTCGTGCGCGTCCTGCACTTTTGTGAGATCGAAGTATTGCTCCCAGTAAGGGCGTTCTTCCTGCAGCGGAGTAGGGCAGTAGCAGACCTCCACCCAGCGCACGGTCCGGTCGGCGCAGAGCTGTGCGTCTTTCATGTTGCGCAGGTATTCGCCTTCTGCAACCGAGCCGTGGCCCAGGGTTTCGTTATCAATGGCTCTTAGTAGATCGGCCTCGCGGCCGGGCTTAATTCGGGCTCGAACCAGATAGCGCATGGGAGTGAAATTCTTGATTGATGATTCTTGATTGCTGACTGAAAGGCAATCACCGGCTGCGGATCGTTCTTAAATCGGCAATCAACAATCGGCAATCGACAATGAATCAGATGAACATCTCGTCCTGCGGCACGGGGCGCCGTCCTTCGCGGCTGCCACCATTTCTGCGGACGCGGTGGCCGAGCAGGAACTCGATGCCGGCGGTCACTCCCTGAATCAAGCCGGAAAATTGGCGCACCGGCGAGATTACGGTGTTGTGCACCATCTCGGAAGTTTCTTCCACGCGATCGAGGGTACGGCTGAGCAATTCGTCGGCGCGGATGATCTGCAGGCGCGCGCGGTCCACCACGTCATTCACCGTGGCATCCATGCGTTCCACTTGCGAGCGCACCGAGTGTGTAGTCTCCGTGAGATTGTCGGCAATCACGGTGAGTTTGGGACGGAGTTCGGTAAGTATGGCCTGTGCCGTCTCGAGCGTAGGCACGGCCTTCGTCTTAACTTCAACGGCCAGCGCTTCCATGCGGGCGCTGGTCTTGCGCATGCTCAGATAGATGGCCACAAGAACGCCTGCCTGCAGAGCCACGGCGGCTCCGGTCAGCGCAATGAAGAGTGGAGTAAGGTTTTCCATAAGAACTATCTCTTGAGAGCGGTCCAAAGCTCGCCGCCGGCTGCAAGAGGATTAAAGGTTCTTGGGCGCGCCAGTCTCCGTAGTCGCTTCTTGATAAGCCTGTCGTCCGGCTTCGTAGGCGGCGCGGAACTGATCTTTCTGCTGATTTACCACATCGCGGCCGCGATCCACCCAATCTGAAGCCTGTTCGCGGGCCTCACGGGCGCGAGTACGGACGTAGTCGCGGCCCTGCTCGGCGCGCGCGCGGAGTTCCTCGCGGGTTTCGCTGCCGGAGCGCGGCGCGTACAGAACTCCCACCAAACCGCCTATGCCCAATCCCGCCAGGAACCATACGAAACTATTGCTACTGCTGTTTTCGTTACCCGACATAGCAGATACCTCCCGGCTATAAGTGCCGACAATCGGATGGTAGCACCCGCATGAGGGAAATACAATTCAACCAAAACCCTGAGGCCGGAGCGAGGAAAGCTGTAGGGCCAAGGCTCTGGTTTGTCTTCTGGACGAAGCTGGAACGGACTCTTACTTCTGGGTAGGGTTTGCCGGAGCGGGCGCCGGTGTGGCCGGCTGCGTCTTGACGGGGGCCGACTTTACGCCTTGCAGCACGGAACTCGGCCCACCACGCTTAATGGCGTTGATGGAAAGCGTCACCGAGGTCAACATGAACAGAACGGCCGAAATGGTGGTCGCTCTCGAGAGTGTGGTGGCCGCGCCGCGCGGACCGAACGCCGCCTGACTACCCTGCCCGCCAAAGGCGGCCGAGATGTCGCCGGCCTTACCGCTTTGCAGCAGAACAACCACAATCAGAAACAGACAAACAATCACGTGAATGATGGTGACAAGAATAATCATGAAATTCTAAAGGTCCTAACGATTCGGTATGTGTAATGGAGCGGAGAAGCCGCACCCGGATGTCTTCAGTTTCCAGCTAACAGTTTGACATCTGCACCTCCTGTTGGTCAAGGGTGCGGCCATGATTCGAAGTACCGGCTCAAGTTGAATTTTGTCATTCCGAACCGGCGTTTTTTGCCGGTGAGGAATCTGCTGTTGGACGAACCGAAGCAGATTCCTCGCGCGATAAAACTGCGCTTCGGAATGACAAGCTTTTCAAACTGAGCCACTACCGCAATGATTCGAAGTGCTGGCGCTACGCCGCCTCGTCGAGATCACGCTTTGCGCCGTCGGCCGCCGAACAGATGTAGACAGCCGGCGCGATTCCGGTCGCCTGTCGGTATCGATCTACAATTTGATCGGCGAAGGTGGAAGCATCCGCGGCCTCGACCAAATTGATCGTCGATCCACCAAATCCCCCTCCGGTCATGCGTCCACCGTAGTAGCCTGGGAGGCCTTCGGCGATCTCGACCATGATGTCGAGTTCGCGGCAACTGACTTCGTACTGGTCGCGAAGACTGCGGTGCGATTCTCGCATCAGCTCTCCAAAACCCTTCAGATCGGCGGCCCGGAGGCGGCGCGCGCCATCGCGCACCCGTTCATTCTCCTCCACCACATGACGGCATCGCCGGTAGATTTTCTCAGGAACTTCCTGGGAGTGGCGGGTGAGTCGATCCAGCGAAAGATCGCGGAGCGCGCGTATTTCCGGATACCACTTTGCCAGGATTCTCACACCTTGCTCGCATTCCTCGCGGCGCCGGTTGTATTCGCCGCTGGCGTGCTCATGTTTGATCATGGTGTTACAGACCACCATACGAACTCGATCGGGGATGGGAATGTGCTCGAACTCGAGAGAGCGGCAGTCGAGCAGGAGTGCGTGTCCCGCCTTACCCAGGCAAGAGACAAACTGATCCATGATGCCAACGCGCGCCCCGACAAAGGCATTCTCGGTCTGCTGGCAGAGCTTGGCCACCTCCACCAACGGGAAGGCCTCGCCGTTGAGGCCGGTGAACGCAAGCGCGCTGGCCACTTCGATTCCCGCCGAAGAGCTGAGTCCCGCGCCAATCGGAATCTCACTCTCCACGAGCAGATTTGCGGCGGGCAGAGCGCATCCTCTCTGCTGCAAGACGGCCGCAATCCCCAACACATAGTCACACCAGGTGCCAGTAGCGTGCTGCGGCAGGTTGTCCAGGAAAAATTCGAAGGACTGGGGGAACTGCTGGGACTGAATGCGCAATTTGCGGTCGGGACGGCGAGAAGCGGCCACGCGAGTGCGAAGGCCGATGGCGCAGGGCATGACAAAGCCCTCGTTGTAATCGGTGTGCTCCCCGATTAAATTGACGCGGCCGGGGGCGCTAAAGATAGTAGGTTGTGCTCCGAACAAACCCGCAAATTGCAGCGCCAGCGCTTTGGACTCCATTCTTGGTCCTGATGAAACTCTGCTAATCAGCTGGCATGTGCAGCGGCACAGAGTAAGGATAACTTAGGAGGGGAGGTGGAAGCATTGCAGGATTATTGTACGATGCCCAAAGATGCTTCTAAATAATTGGTCTTAAATAATTTTATGGTGCGGAAGGGGGGATTTGAACTACTGCATCACGTTGATAACACGTAACTTACTGATTCTGCATCCGGCCTAAAGGCCCAAATGCCCCACAATCCCGCTTCCATTGTACGTTTATTGTACGGCGAATGCGCGCAGGAGAGAAAACCGCGCCGGAGCGCTTTCTCTCCGATTCTGCCGACAACAGTTTGACATCCGCCCCTCCCATCGGTCAAGGCCCACCGACTCCGGCGTCGCGGGTCAGTTTCCGGTTTGCAGGTGACTCAGGAACAATCCCCAACATAAAGTGAGCGAACCACGTCTGCACTTTTCAAGGAAAGTGACGAGTGGCGTCAAATTGTTGTCGCCAAAACATCTGTTCGCGTAAGTCTGGCATGACCAGAATTAGCTAAGTGCCGATCAAGACGTGAAATTGGCTGTCTACTTCGACGGGTCCTCCGGATCGCCGCTCATATTGATTGTTTGCACCCTATGAAATTCAACTGTTCCGTGCTTGGCACACGTCATTATCCACAAGGCGCCTTTTTCCTGATCGAGGAGAAATGTATGGGCTTCCTTACCGTGAACCGTTTGATGAATCGCAGATTGCACAACGACGAAACGAGTGGGCCACGTCTTTGAACGAGTCTGGTTCACAAGCCTATCTTCCAGCGTACTCTGCTCTTTTTTTTCGACCGGACCCGTTGCTGAGAAAGTCCCGAAGGCCAAGAGCACAACCGAGAGCAGCACCGCTGGGGCAAAGGCCCAGAGCATGATGTAGTGATACCCGGTACGCCAGCTTTTGGCCTTATCCAGATCGGTCTGCGTTTCAATCTGCTTTAACGCATAATCTGCGACCGCTATCCTATCCTGCGCGTGATCTTCCTCAAGTTTCTTAAGTTTTTCTTCCCCGGATACTTTAGCAAAGAGCCAAAAAAGGCAATTTACGCCCGACCAGACAGCCACCAAAAATAGCAACACCAAAAGAAGGAAAGTGGATTTTGCGATCAGCGACAGACCGCGCGCCTGCTCATAGTGGAGGAAGGCACCGCCCGCGGCGGCGGCCGACATGCCGACAACCCAGACGATTCCTTGCCGATATGAAGTGGCTGAATCTTCTGATGCCATGTGTCTAGTCTGGTGGAGGCGCCTTGAACATAAGAGCTACGTCACGCCTTGTAATTGTACGACCGCGCGATATCTCAATTAGCTTCTGGCACGCAATGGGTGCATCCTGAATCCAGTGTCGATACTGATCTTCCTGCCATTTTTCCTTCTCTGGAGTGGCAAAGAAAAATCTCGCACCAATAAAATTTAGTGCCATATCCAGCGCTGAGGGTTCGAATCTTGCGCGGGCGGCCCTTAACTCGTTCGCACAAAGCGCTAAAGTCTCAAAAGTTTGGGCAAGCAGTTCGAGCCTTCGATCCGCTGATTCGTTCTCGGTCGCCATCCGCAACCTCGACTGCAATTACAAAATAATTCGCGACTCGCCTACTGTGACCGCACACTCTAGGGTAAACAATTGGCGATACAGGAGAAAATAGCTCTCCGCAAGAGTATATCGCAGGCGTCGTGTCCACTCGCGGACACGGTGTCTGGAATCCGACAATCGCGCTTGCCAGGCTTCTTCAACCTATCCACCCAATCACTCTAATTCTTCGCAGCTATTCCTCCCAGGAATAGCTGTCCGCTGAACATTCATTGGACATCGTGATTGAGTGAGGTTCCTTCATCTGCAACTGGTTGGCAAGTGGCACGTCGGAGCTATTCCTCCCAACCCGCATAGAGGCTAGCCTGTGACTGAGCAGACTTCGGGGGAGGGCTGTTCGAACGAGCGTCTCACGACTCAGAGTCGGAGACGCTTTCGTTTTGGTGCACATCAGGAGTGACCTCCAAATGTGAACCGCACCAATGCCGTTTGCTTTTACGATCCCCCGCTTCAGTTCTCGCGCCGCCGCGCTCGTTTTTGCGGATTGATTGGTCATGATCTGCTGCGTCGGCATATATTCAGCGCATGAGGTCCGGTGTCGGGCGTAAGGCGCGAGGATTCAATGCGATAGGCATTTTCTTGTTCTTTGGAGCGGTGATGGCAGGTCTCGCCGCAATCACTCTCCTTTGGCGAGGGACACCGCTTGATCGCCTGTGGGTTCTCAATCAGATGGCGTACAAGCGGCTCGTGCCTATGGGCCGTGTCGTTGGGGTTCTGTTCCTCCTGCTCAGCGGGGCCCTCACCACGGCAGGAATCGGGTGGTTCCGACGCCGCCCTTGGGGATGGAAACTCGCAGTTGTAATCATCGCCACGCAGGTTGTGGGGATCTCGTTAACTGTGTTAGAGGCGACTCGCTGCGAGGTGGAACGGGTCTCATTATCGCCGGTGCACTATTGCTGTTTCTCTGGCGGCCAAAGATCAGAGACAGCTTTGTCTAGAATCTCTTCCGAAGAAATTCAAAAACGACATAGCCAATGAGCCCGGCTGTCGCGGCAATTTCGAAATTGGCAATAGTAAAGACATCTTCGATTGCCCACACTACGCCCCTCTTCAACCCCATACCTGACCGCTCAAATTCCCCCATCAAGAGATTGGAATAAAACAGGAAGATGATAAATCCCACCTCGATTGCCGCCCTCCAGATATTTTTCTTCATGGCAACAATCATCCCCTTGGTCGCTTCGATTGGTGAGAGACGAGAAGCTCTTCTGGGTTGCGTGCTGAACAGCCTGCATCGCTGTCCGTTCCAGTTGTGAGAATACTAGCCTAAATAGAACGAGCATTTGCAGTGCTCACTATTGACCAGTAATGGCCCGCTAGTAACGCCTAACATTTTGTCTAAGGCCGCC